>Ga0181521_10000741_pt1 | contig 40183 bp, 33 predicted proteins | sample PEATcosm2014_Bin_32_FD_119764 | JGI IMG/M metagenome (GOLD analysis project Ga0181521, IMG submission 119764) | Peatland microbial communities from MTU Mesocosm Facility, Houghton, MI, USA - PEATcosm2014_Bin02_60_metaG | ecosystem: Environmental > Terrestrial > Soil > Wetlands > Peat | place...
AGGGAGATCATCGGCAGGCGCTCGGCGGTCGCGCGCTCGACGGCCCGCGCCAGGAGCTCCCCGGCCGCCACGCCGATCGATCCGCCCAGGAAGGCGAACTCGGACGCCGCCACCGCCACGCGGCGCCCGCCGATCAGGCCCGTCCCGGTGATCACCGACTCGTCCAGCCCGGTCTTCTTGCGCGCTGCGCCCAGGTCCGCGGCGTAGGCCGGTCCCGGCCGCACGTCGGCCGGACCGGTATCCCACGAGCGAAACGTCCCGGGATCCAGCAGTGCGTCGAGCAGATCACGTGCGTTCATACCCCAGGAGTACCGCACAACGGCCAGGGCGCGCGATTCTGACCTCAAGCCGGGCCGGGCCAGGCGGAAAAGCGGCCGCGGGAGGCAGCACAGCAGCCCCCGCGGCCTGCCCGCCTGTTACTTCTTGAAGGCGTCCTTGACCTTGTCTCCGGCCTGCTTGAGGTTTCCCTTGGCCTGATCGCCCTTGCCCTCGGCTTCCATCTCCTGGTCGCCGGTGACCTTGCCCAGGTTCTCCTTGACGTCGCCCTTGACCTCCGTGGCCTTGTGCGCCGCCCTGTCCTCAGTAGCCATAACGAGTGTCCTTCCTGATTGCGTCCCGTGCCAACTGTCCACACCGATGGCCGCCAAACACGTCAGTCGAAGCCCACGTTGCGCTCGAAGGCGTCCGGCCGGCCGAAGACGTCGGCGAGGACCGAATGGTCGATGACGAACTCGGCCGGGACCAGCGGGTTGATCTTCGGCACTGACACCGGGTTTCCTGGTCTCTCCGGCCGGAAGCCCGCATGAGGCCACGTAAGTACGGCAGGCACCGCGTCGCGGCGGCGGGCTCAGTCGCCCCGGTAGGCGGAGAAGTCCGGGGCACGCTTCTCGTTGAAAGCCGTGATGCCCTCATTGGCCTCGGCGGAGGCCTCGAACAGCTTGAGGCTGGAAAAGGCCATCTGCCCGATCGCCGCGAAGTGCTCGGTGTCGGTGTTCATCGACTGCTTCAGCACCTTGAGCGCGGTGGGGGAGAGGCGGAGGATCTCATCCGCCCACGACCGGACCTCGGCCCTGAGCTGGTCGGCGGGAACGACCTTGTTGACCAGGCCCCACACCTCGGCTTGCTCGGCACTGTACTGACGGCAGAGGAACCAGATCTCGCGGGCGCGCTTCTCGCCGACCACCCGGGCCAGGTAACCGGTGCCGAACCCGGCGTCGTAGGAACCAACTCGCGGCCCGTTCTGGCCGAACCGGGCGGTGTCCGCGGCGATCGTGAGATCGCACAGAACGTGCAGCACGTGCCCGCCGCCGATAGCGAAGCCGTTGACCGCCGCGATGACCGGCTTCGGCACGTCCCTGATGACCCGGTGCAGCATGTCGAGCTCGAACAGCCCGCTGTCCGACGGCCCGTAGTCGCCGGTTTCCATGCGCTGCTTCTGGTCGCCGCCGGTGCAGAACGCCTTCTCGCCGGCTCCGGTCAGGCAGATGACGCCGACGTCGTCGTTGGTCCACGCGCGCTTGAAGCACGTGACCAGCTCATCGACCGTGTGGGCGCGGAAGGAGTTGTACCGCTCCGGCCGGTTGATCGTGATCCAGGCCAGGCCGTGGTCGACTTCGTACGTCACGTCAGTGAGCTGGTCCATGGAGATGCCGCCCTTCGTTGGCCGGGGCCGTCTGGTTCGTGAGGTTACCAATATGGCCGCCAGTGCGGCGGCCTTCGGGCCGGTGGTGCAGGCGGCCGGATGTGAGCCGGTCGGGCGGGACGGATCGGGGAACTGCCCATCAGGATCGTCGCCAGGCCGGGGCTCACCGCTGACAGCTCGCGTGCAGAATGGACAGCATGACTGAGCCCACGAGCGACCCGGCGGAGATTGCCTGGCACGAGTCCGGCAAATACGAGGACATCCGGTACGAGACCACCGGCGACGGCATCGCGAAGATCACCATTTGCCGTCCCGAGGTGCACAACGCGTTCCGGCCGCAGACCCTCATCGAGGTATCGCACGCCCTGAACGAGGCGCGTGAGGACGAGTCAGTCGGCGTCATCATCCTGACCGGTGACGGCGAAAAGGCCTTCTGCTCCGGGGGTGACCAGCGCGTGCGCGGCGACAGCGGTTACCAGGCCGACGCGACCAGCACGGGCCGCTTCCACGTCACCGACCTGCATGTGCAGATGAGGCGTACGCCCAAGCCGGTCGTGGCCATGGTGGCCGGCTGGGCGATCGGCGGCGGCCAAGTACTGCAGCTGGTGTGCGACCTGGCCATCGCCGCCGACAACGCGAGGTTCGGCCAGGTGGGGCCGAGGGTCGGTTCGTTCGACGGTGGCTTCGGCGCCTCTTTGCTCACTCAGGTCGTGGGCGCGCGCAAGGCCAAGGAAGTATGGTTCCTGTGCCGGCAGTACGACGCTCAGCAGGCCCTGGAGATGGGCCTGGTCAACACGGTCGTCCCGCTGGCCGACCTGGAGCAGGAGACCGTGAAGTGGTGCCGCGAGATGCTGGCGCTCTCGCCCTTCGCGCTGCGCCTGATGAAGGCGAGCTTTCACGCCGCCGAGGACGGCTACGCGGGCATTCAGCAGCTCGCCCACGACGCCAACCTGCTGTTCTACGGATCCGAGGAGGCCAAGGAGGGCCGCGAGGCCTTCAAGGCCAAGCGCGCTCCCGATTTCGGCCAGTTCCCCCGCCGGGCCTAGCGCCGGGCTGGTCCCGGTGCCGTTCCGTCGCGCAGCCGCTCGGCCACGGACGGCTCGTGCCGTGACCAGGCGCGGACGGCGGCGACCCTCATCGGCCTGGTGGCGCCGATGGTCATGAGCAGTGACACTAGGGTGATGGGCGGCGATGCTGCCCGGGGTGGCGTTGGCTCGCCGGCTGGGCCGTCACCGGCGTGATCACCTAAGGAGGAAGGCTCACATGATGCGTACGCTATGCCTGCACCCTCCCTCCTATGAGGGGTTCGACGGCGGGGCTGGCTCGCGTTATCAGGCGAAGCGGGAAATCCGGTCCTTCTGGTACCCGACGTGGCTGGCCCAGGTCGCGGCCATCGTGCCCGGCAGCAAACTGGTCGATGCACCCGCGGCGGGCCTCAGTCTGGACGACGTGCTACCGCTGGCACGCCAGTATGAGCTCGCGGTGCTGCATACGAGTTCACCGTCCTTCACCGGGGACGTCCAGGTTGCGGAGGCGCTCAAACGGGCGAACCCGGCGCTGACGGTCGGGTTCGTCGGCGCCAAGGTCGCGGTCGAACCAGAGGCCTCCCTGCTCGCGTCTGATGCGATCGACTTCGTCGCCCGCGAGGAGTTCGACTTCACCATCGCTGAGATTGCCGAAGGGCGCCCCCTGGCCGACGTGAGGGGCCTGACGTTCCGGGATCCCGGCGGTACGGTCGCGCACACCGCGGACCGGCCGATCCTGGAAGACATGGACCGCCTGCCGTATGTCAGCGACGTGTACCACCGCGACCTGAACGTCGATGACTACTTCATCGGCTACCTCAAGCACCCGTACGTGTCGCTGTACACGGGGCGCGGCTGCCGCTCGCGGTGCACCTTCTGCCTGTGGCCGCAAACGGTCGGCGGTCACCGCTACCGCACGCGGACCGCCGAGCACGTCCTGGGCGAGATGGCCCGCATCACCGAACTGTTCCCCACGGTCAAGGAGGTGTTCTTTGACGACGACACCTTCACCGACGACCGGCGGCGCGCCGAACAGATCGCCCGCGGCATGGGCAAGCTCGGCCTGACCTGGTCCTGCAACGCAAAGGCGAACGTGCCGTACGAGACGCTCAAGGTACTGCGGGAGAACGGCCTGCGCCTGCTGCTGGTGGGATATGAGTCGGGGGATCAGCAGATCCTCATCAACATCAAGAAGGGCGTCCGGGTTGAGCGGGCGCGCCAGTTCACCAAGGACTGCCGCGACCTCGGCATCACCATCCACGGCACCTTCATCCTCGGCCTTCCCGGGGAGACAACGCAGACCATCAAGGACACCATCCGGTTCGCGAAGGAGATCAACCCGCATTCGCTGCAGGTCTCAATCGCCGCTCCCTACCCGGGTACCGCCCTGTACCGGCAGGCGCGGGAGAACGGCTGGCTGCCCGAGGACGACACCAAGCTGACCGACGAGCGCGGCATCCAAACCGCCGCGCTCAATTACCCCAACCTCAACCGGACTGAGATTTATGACTCCGTGGAGGACTTCTACAAGCAGTTCTATTTCCGCGCGGGCAAAATCGCGGAAATGTCCGCGGAAATGCTGCGCAGCCCGGAGATGATGAAGCGGCGGCTGCGGGAGGGCGTCGAGTTCATCCGCTTCCTGCGGCACCGGGGCAGCGAGGAGTCTGCTTAGCCGAAACGGGCGGCGAGCGCCCGGAACGTCCCGGGCGCGGTGCCGTGCAGCCATGCTGGGAAGCCAAACCAGCGCGGGACAAAAGTCATCGCCTGATCGCGCTCGATAGCGGTCAGCACGGCCCGGGCCACCCGCTGGGCAGACACCGGAATGGGCCTGCTGCGGCCGTATGGACTTCCCCGCCGGGCGAAGAACGGCGTGTCGACGACACCGGGAACGATCACCGACACGCCAACGTCCGTGCCCGCCAGCTCGTACCTGAGGCTCTCGGCGAAGCATCCGAGTCCCGCCTTGGTCGCCGCGTAGACCGCCTCCTGCGTCGCTCCGGTAGTGCCCGCGATAGAGGAGACGAAGACCACCCGGCCCCGGCCTCCGGCGCCGAGCACGGGCGTCAGCAGCCTCGTCAGCTCGATAGGCGCCGTCAGGTTCACGGCCACCACGCGGGCGACCTTCGCGGCGCTCATTTCCGCGAGCGGGCCGGCCCAGCCAACGCCCGCGTTGTTGATCAGGATGTCGATGCCGCTCGTCGCCGGTAGCGGTCCCGTGGGCAGATGCCCGGCAGGCTCAGCGTGATCCAGTCTGGGCACGGTGGTGATCACCATCCCGTCGGCCGCGGGCCCGGGCCCGGGCGGACCAGGCAGCCCAGTCAGACCAGGCAGCCCAGGCAGTCCAGTCAGACCAGGCAGCGGCACGGTCCAGCTCATCGGCTCCGGCGCCGGCGCCTGGAGCGGGATCGCGTCGGCTGCGGCCTCATATCCGTCGGACTCCCAGACGGCGGCGGCTCGCATCGCCGCCTCGGCGAGCGCGGCGGGGCCGTCCGGTGCCGCAAGATCGGCCGCGAGCGCGATTCCGCCCGTCTCCGCGGCGACGGCCCGCAGCCGCGCCGCGTTCCGCCCCGCCACGAGGATTCTGGCGCCCGCGGCCGCCAGCGTCCTCGCTGTCGCTGCGCCAATCCCGGAGGATCCACCCGTCAGAAGCACCGTCGCGCCCGAGAGCCCCACGGCTTCCTCATTTCCCTTATTCGCCTGCGCCAACCACGCCGGGGTAGCTCTCTTGATCCAGTCTCGCCCGGGCAACAGGTCAGGGTGGAAGTCAGGGGCCCAATCGATCGTTTATGCGGTTATATGCCCGACGGACTCGCGAGTTTACCGGTATCCGCCAAAACCCCGGCGTGTTGCACATCGTGACCAAGGTCGGATCGTTGCGAGACGCCGAGGGTGGCTGGAACCCGGCGCTGGCGCCCGGGCAGCTGCGCCAGGCCGTGGCCGACAACCTGGACAACCTCGGACTCGACGTACTCGACGTCGTTAACCTGCGCGTCGGCGGGTTCGACAGCCCTGCTCCCGGCTCGATCGCCGAACCCTTCACCGTGCTCGCGCAGCTGCGACAGGAAGGACTGATCAAGCATCTGGGTCTCAGCACCGTCAGCGCCGAGCAGGTCGCTGAGGCACAGTCCATCGCGCCGGTCGTGTGCGTGCAGAACTTCTATAACCTCGCCCACCGGGTCGACGATGACCTGATTGACTCCCTCGCCGCCCGGGGCATCGCCTACGTGCCCTACTTCCCGCTCGGCGGCTTCTCCCCGCTGCAGTCCGGCGAGCTGGGATCGGTCGCCGCCCGTCTCGGCGCCACACGGATGGCCATCGCGCTGGCGTGGCTGCTGCAGCGCTCCCCGAACATCCTGCTCATCCCGGGTACCTCGTCCGTTGCGCATCTCCGCGACAACGTCTCCGGTGCCGCGCTGACCCTTTCCGGGGACGATCTGGCCGAGCTGGACGGCATTGCCACTTGAGGTGCCGCTCGCGGGTGCCGGAGCCGTGCACGTGCCCCATCCGTACCCGCTCTGAGGCCTAGAGCACCCTGGCGGCGATGGCGATGCCGACCCCGATGAGGACCAGCCCCCCGAGGAGCTCGCCCCGGCGGCCTGTCCGCGTGCCGAGCCGGTGGCCCAGCTCCAGGCCGATCAGGGACATGACGACGCTGACCGCGCCGATCGCGATGGCGGCTATTGCGAAGCTGACGTGGTAGGTGCCGAGTGCGAAGCCGACCGCGAGGTTGTCGATGCTCAGTGCCATCCCGGTGATGATCAGCCGCCAGGTCTGCTGTTCAGCCGGGCTGGCCTGGCTGTCGTCCGGCCGGATATCCGTGCGGATGGCCTGGATCACCGTGTAAGCGCCGATGGCAATGAGCAGGGCGGCGCCGATCCAGTGCGCGCCATGGCCGAGTGTGCCAGCCAGGCTGCGCCCGGCCAGCAGGCCGATGATCGGCATGGCGGTCTCGAAGACTCCGAAGATCACTCCGACGTGCAGCCGTGTCCGCGCCTCAACCCCGCTGACTCCGATGCCGACGGAGGCAGCGAAGTTGGACAAGCCGAGGGAGACGGCCACCAGCAGCAGGGCGAGCATGGAGGCAACGCTAGCGATGGACCCCCTTCCGCTACCCCGGAGTCCGGGAGCTGGTGGCGATCAGGCGGCACAAGTCCCCGGTGATCCGCTCGGTGGCGATGGCCACCTTGGCGCCGTCGAGGGCGAGCACCGCGGAGGACTGGACCCCGACGTCCCCGACGGCGGTGTCCAGAAGGTGGCGCCAGCATGATGAATGCATCCCCGCGGCCCGAGGTGTTCGGGGTATCGCGCGAATGTGGAGACGCTAGTCAGGCGACGAGCTCGGCGTCCCCGGCGAACGCGGCCCACAGAGCCGCGTAGCTGCCGCCGCGCTCCAGCAGCTCTTCGTGGCGGCCGGTCTCGGCGATCCTGCCCGACTCGATCACCACGATGCGGTCGGCCCGGGAGGCGGTCGTCAGCCGGTGCGCGACCACGAGGGTGGTGCGCTTGGCCGTCAGCCGGTCCGTCGCGCTGTTCACCGCCGCCTCCGACGCCAGGTCGAGCGCCGCGGTGGCCTCGTCGAGCAGCAGGATGGCCGGATCCACCAGGTACGCGCGGGCCAGGGCGATCAGCTGACGCTGGCCCGCGGCCAGGTTGCGTCCCCGCTCCGCCACCTCGTGCCGGAAGCCGCCGGGCAGCCGGGCGATCATTTCGATCGCCCCCACGCCGCGCGCCGCCGCCTCGACGTCGGCCTCGGTGGCATCCGGGCGGCCGTAGGCGATCGCGTCCCGGACCGTCCCGGGGAACAGGTAGGGCTCCTGCGGTACCACGCCCAGCTGCTGCCGGCACACGGACAGGTCGAGGTCCCGGATGTCGGTCCCATCGATGAGCAGGCGGCCCGACGTGACGTCGTAGTACCGCGCGACCAGCTTGACCATCGTGGACTTGCCCGCGCCGGTCTGGCCGACCAGGGCCACGGTCTCGCCCGGCCGGACGACCAGATTCACGCCGGACAGCGCTTCCTGCGGCTGCCCGGAGTACCTGAACCGCACGTCACGGAACTCGATCTGGCCGCGAAGGCGGCGGGCGGACTGCGGGTGCGCGGCCTCCGGCGTGCTGGTCGTCCGCCGCAGCAGATCCTTGATCCGCCGCAAGCCCACGGCGGCCTGGTTGTAGCCGTCGAAGACCTGGGACAGCTGCTGCACGGGGGAGAACAGCAGGTCAATGTAGAGCAGATAGGCGATCAGGCCGCCAGCCGTCAGCGTCTTGCTGTGCACCTCGCCCGCGGCCACGAACAGGATGAGGGCCCCGGCGACGGTCGACAGCAGCTGTACGAACGGGAAGTACAGGGCGATGTAGCGCTGCGCGCGTAGCCGGGAACGGCGGTAGCGGTCGCTCAGGGCGGCGAAATGCTCCTGGTTGCGCCCTTCGCGCCGGTACGCCTGCGCGGTCCGCAGGCCGGCCACGTTCTCCTGCAGGTCGGCGTTGACCATGCTGACCTTCTCGCGGGCATCGGTGTAAGCACGCGAGGACTTCGCGCGGAACACCAGCGTGGCCGCCACCAGGACCGGGATGATCGTCAGCAGCGTGACACCCAGCCGGAAGTTGATGAGCAGCAGCGCGACCAGCACGCCGGTGAACGTCAGGACCGCGTTGACCATGGTGATCAGCCCGGTCTGAAGGAACGTGTCCAGCGCGTCCACGTCCGTCGTCATCCGGGTCATGATCCGGCCGGACATTTCGTGCTCGTAGAAGTCGAGGCCGAGCCGCTGCAGGTGGGCGAAGATCTTGACTCGCAGCGTGAACAGCATCCGCTCGCCGTTGCGTCCCACCACGTTCGTTTGGATGATGTTGATGACCCAGTCGGCGCAGACGATCGCCAGGCCAATCAGCGAGATCACGATGATGGGATGAAATTCCCCGGCCAGGACGCCCCGGTCGACGCCGCCGCGGACCAGCGCGGGCATCGCGACGCTGGCTATGGCGTCCAGGCCGTCGAGGACCAGCCCGGCGAAGAGCGCCAGCGCGATCGGCCGCAGCAGCCTGCGCAGGGTGAAGTGCGGGTCGGCCGCACGGGCCGCCGCGCGGCTGACCCCGGGCAGTTCGCTGGCCGGCGGCAGCGCGTCCACCTTGGCGAGCAGCTCCGGCGTCGGTGGTATCCCCGCGAGCATGCCCCCGCCCGCGCCGCTGCGGCCCCGGCCGCCGCGCGCGGCGGCGCCCATGCCGCGGCCGATCGCCGTGCCCGCCACGCGGGCCAGCTGGCTGCCGCTCACGCCCGCCGCGGCGCCGGATCCGCCCGCGTATTCGCCCGCGTATGTGGCCGGGTCCCGGTCCGCCTGCCCGGGCGTCTCCCACAGGGCGGCCTGCACGGTGCCGGCGTCGGGGTCCCGTCGGGTGGCGCGATCGCCCCGGCCGGCGTTCTCGTGGGAGGCGAGCTCACCGGCGTCGACGCCCTCGGCGTCCTCGCCCGGGCCGGCCAGCAGCAGCCGGTACAACGGGCAGCGCGCGGTGAGTTCCTCGTGCGTGCCCTCGTCCACCAGCCGCCCCTCATCCAGGACGGCGATCCGGTCGGCCAGCTGGAGCGTCGAGCGGCGGTGCGCGATCAGCAGCGTGGTGCGCCCGGCCATCACCTTGCGCAGGGTCGCGTGGATCTGCGCCTCGATCCCCGCATCGATGGCGGAGGTGGCGTCGTCCAGCACCAGGATCGCCGGGTTGGTGATCAGCGCCCTGGCCAGCGACACCCGCTGGCGCTGGCCGCCGGACAGGGTGAGGCCCTGCTCGCCGATGACGGTGCCGTAGCCGTCCGGCAGGCTGGTGATGAACTCGTCGGCTTCCGCCGCCACGGCCGCCGCGATGATCTGCTCCGGCGTCGCATCGGGCCGGCCGTAGCAGATGTTGGCCCGGATCGTGTCGGAGAACAGGAAGCTGTCCTCCATCACCAGGCCGATCGAGGCGCGCAGCGACTCCAGGGTCAGGTCGCGGACATCCCGGCCGCCGATCCGGATCACGCCGCCCCGGACGTCATAGAAGCGCGGCAGCAGCAGGGAGATCGTCGACTTGCCCGATCCGGACGTGCCGACCACCGCGAGCGTCTCACCCGGCCGCACGTGCAGGGACAAGCCCCGCAGCACCGGCGCAGAAGGCAGGTAGCCGAAGGCGACGCCGTCCAGCTGCACGTCGGGCGTCCCCGCCGGCAGGTCCACCGCACCGGGCTTCTCGGCGACCACCGGCTTTGCGTCGATCACCTCGTAGACCCGGATCACGCTGGCCCGCGCCTCCTGGCCGATCGTGATCAGGGTGGTCAGCGCGCGCACGGGCGAGACCATCTGGCCGATGTAGAGGGAGAAGGCGAGGAAGACCCCGATCTTGATCGAGCCGTGCAGGGCCAGCCAGCCGCCCAGCGCGAGGACCGCGACCTGGCCCAACATGGGGACGGCCCCCAGCGCGGGGTTGTAGCGGGCGGTCAGCCGGACGACACGGACGCGGGCGGAGTACAGCCGCGTGGCGACGCCCTCCAGCCGGTCGGTCTCCTGCTCCTCCTGACCGAAGCCCTTGACCACGCGCACGCCGGTCACCGCGCCGTCGACGACGCCGGCGACCTCCGCCTCCTTCTGCTGCGCGTCCCAGCTGGCGGGGAAGAGCCTGCGCCGCGAGGCGATCGCGATCAGCCAGAGCGCGGGCGCGATCGCCAGTGCGACCACGGTCAGCAGCGGTGACAGGTAGGCCATGATGGCGATCGACAGCACGAAGAGCAGGGCGTTGCCGAGCAGCATGGGCATCTGGGCGAGCAGGCTCTGGACCATGTTCAGGTCGGAGATGGAGCGGCTGACGATCTGGCCGGTGTGCAGCTGGTCCTGCCGGGCCCCGTCCAGCCGCTCCAGCGACTCGAAGAGTTCCGTGCGCATGTCGTGCTGGACATCGAGCGACAGCTGGCCGCCCCGGTAACGCCGGGTGTAGACGCCGCCGAAGCTGAGCAGCCCGGCCACGATGAGCACCGTGGCCCCCAGCCAGATCGGCTCGTGGTTGGCGAGGATCGCGTTGTCGACGATCCAGGCCATGATCAGCGGGATGCCCGCCTGGACGAGGGTGGCCACCAGCGAGCCGCCCAGGGCCATGACCGCCAGGCGGCGGTGCCGCGCGCAGTAGCCGGCCAGCCGCCGCAGCCAGGCGTTCTGCGCCCCCGGGCGGGCACCCGCCCCCGCCGTCGTCGCAGGTCCGCTGGCCGTCCCGGGCCGCCCGCGTCCTTCGCCTGCGCTGCGTGCCCTCATGCCAGCTCCCGCCGGGCGCGGCGCCGCTCATCCATCGCCGCGTCCAGGTCGCGGAGGGCAATGAGCACCCCGGCCGGGTCACTGGTTTCGCCGAGCAGTGCGCCGAGCCAGCCGGCGTAGGCGGCGTCGGCCCGCTCGAGGGCGGCGCGGCCCGTCGGCGTCAGGCGCAGCCGCACGACCCGCCGGTCGCCGGCCTCGGTCTCGCGCCGGGCGTAGCCCGCGGCGACCAGGCTGTCCGCGATGGCGGTCAGCGTGGGCTTGGCCACCGCCAGCCGCTCGGCCAGCCGGGTCGAACGCTCCCCGCCGACGCCGGCCAGCTTCAGGATGCGGTACTGCTGGGGAGTCATGCCGGTATCGACCCGCTCCATCGCGCGGAACAGGCGCATCACGGTAAGCACGGCCGCCTGCGCGGTCGGCACGTCCAGCGCCTCGTCGCCCGGGCCAGGGTCGTTCACGTCGCCGCCCCCAGGTTGATACGAAGGCCTAACAGTTCGTATGCCTAACGAACCTGTGCGATCGCATGTTCCCGGGCCGGGCCTTGCGTCAGCCGACGGTCGTCCCGCTCAGCAGGCTCGCCGGCACCTGCTGGTTGTTCTTCAGCGCGTTGAAGAGCTGCAGCGCCTCGGTCTGGTCCCAGAGCACCGCGTCGCCCGCGTTGGTCGTGGGGTAGTCGGCGCTGGCGATCGGGACCGTCCCGGTCTGCGGGTTACGCAGCGCCATCGCCACCGAGATGAGGTTGTACAGGTGCGTGCCCTGGTCGACCGAGATCGAGCTGGCGGCGGCGGAGCCGAACGGCAAGGCGGTGAACGGGTTGAGGTATACGCCCGGGCTGGTGGCCTTGGCCAGCAAGGCCTTGAGGAACGCCCGCTGATCCTGTTCACGCTGCAGGTCCTGGTCGGCGAACGAATGACGGTCCCGGACGAAAGCCAGCGCCTGCGCGCCGTCGAGGGTGTGGCACCCCGCGGGAAGGTTGGCGCCGGAGTCATAGTCGTGCAGCGCGGTCGGGAGGCACATGTTCACCCCGCCCACCCCGTTCACCACGCTGACCAGCCCGCCGAACCCGATCCCCAGGTAATGGTTGATGTTCAGCCCGGTGACGTTCTCCACGGTCTGGACGAGCAGGGCCGGCCCGCCGAACCCGAGGGCCGCGTTGATCTTGTTGCTGCCGTGGCCCGGGATCGGCACGTAGGAGTCGCGCGGGATGCTGATCAGCACCGGCCGGCCGCCGCCCATGTGCAGCAGCATGAGGGAGTCGGAGTTCGCGGTTCCGAAGTCGTCCCCGACGTGCAGGGTGTCTATCTGCTGCTGGGAAAGGCCCTGCCGGTTGTCCGACCCGGCGATCAGCCAGTTCTGCCCCGCGGACTGGGCCGAAGAGGCCGGGAGCGCCACCGACCGGTTCAGCTTGGAGTCCAGGTAGAAGTAGGAGGTGACCGTGGCCAGGACCAGGATCACCACGACCGCGCCGGCGATCAGGGCGATCCGCCGCCCGCGGCGGCCCGGCTGGCCCCAGAACCTCCGCCGGCCAAATCCGGGTCCGCCCCGCCCCGGCCGCCTCGTCGGGGGCGCAGCAGGGGCCCGCCCCGCGGGTGGCTGCTGAGGCCATCCGCCGCGGCCGCCGCCCGCTCCGGCGGACGGTACCTGACCTGCTCCACGCTGCCCGGGTTCATCCCGGTACCAGCCGTTGGGCCAATCATTCATGATTCGGCACCCTAATGCGCCCCTAGCTCAGGTGGTCGTCATTACGTTAGATCAGATGACGCACCACTCGGGCCGCTGGTCAGGCCGGCCCGCGCTGATCGCGCGCCGCGCCGCAGGACCAATCAGTCAATACGACGGATGATCAAGCGGCCGGGATCCCCCCGGTGTGAACTGCGCGGACGCCACCACCGGCGAACCGCCCGCCGCCTTCGCCCCGCTCGTTCACCCGCCGGTCCACGGAGGGCTCGCCGAACTATCGTCCTAGCGCAGCCTGGCCGCCGCTGGAAAGGCACAGGGCGAGGAAGACAGTGACAATTGCCAGCCATCGGGTCATCCGGTTGCGCGGAAGTTGGGTGAGCGCGGCCCATGCGGCCGCTGTGTACCACGCAAATACCCACGGGGCGACGAGGACCCAGGCAAAGGTCAGCGCGAATGGCATCACTACTTCCTGCGGCTGGTCCGAAGAGATCCGTCGGTAAATGAGCCATGCGACGACGATCAAGGCGACCGGCCAAAGGCAGCTGATGGCCATTGTCATGGTGGTACCGCTGACGCCTAGCGCCAGCCCGATCTTATCGAAAGACCACCACGGCGACGGCAGTGTAACGAGCTTCAGCCCGCCGAAGAGCGGTTTCAGCGCGGCAAGCCCGTAGAAACTGTATTCCAGCGCGAGCGTCGCCAGCGACACCACCGCGACCCGGGCCGCACGCATCCATTCGTGCCGGCGAAGCAGCGGCCATGCGAGTCCGATCCCGATGAGCACCGCGTAGATCTTCACCCCGCAGGCAAGGCCGATCAATACGCCGATCAGCACGTCGCCGCGGACACCCGGTAGGCGACGCGCCACCTGGATCGAGCAGATCGTCGCCGCCGCCACGAACGTATCGAGATGACCGCCACTAACCAGCTGCTGGATGAGGACGGGGTTCGCGGTCCAGAACAGCGTGGCCCGGACTGGATCGTCAGAGGTCTTCAGTAGCAGCAATCCGACGCCGATAAACACGGCGCCGTTGAGGATCATCAAGACCCAGACGGTGGTGGCGACATTCGCGCCGCCGATTGACGCCGCGAATCTCTGGACGACGGTGGCGATCGGGCCGTATACGGACGGTTGCTTTTTCCAGAGGCTACCGACCGCAAAACTATATGCGTAATCGCCCCATGCCTGCGGGTTGGTCGTGTACGGATTCCCGCCGCGCGCCGCTATGCGGCCATATGCCGCATAGCTCCCGGTATCCGATGAGCCAACCGGGGTGAGGCTGACCATCACCGCGACGATGGCCGCACTTCCCAATAGCAGGTAACGCGGATTGGGGCGCCACCCTCGGCTATGCGCCCACAGCATCCCGGCGAGCCCCAGGCAGGCGAGGATGACTCCCGCATAGAGCATCGCTGTCGCGATGATGATGGTGTGGCTCAGCGACGGCAAGAATGACGACAGTGGCAGCGTGATGGGCAACGTCTCGGCGTTCGGCGCCGTTGCCCCGACGAGCATGCCCAGCAGCAGACCCACCCCGGACACAGTGATGGCGACCCTGGGCTCGGACAGCCTGCTCCAGGCGAGGGTGCGGATCACCGTGCTCATGAGCCGCTCGACCGGTCCGGCCGGTCCGGCCGGTCCGCGCTCCTGGTCGCGAATGTCCGGTCCAGTCAGGTCGACCGACCGGACCGATCCACGCGGACCGGCCGGATCTACGGACGCCTGTGTCACCTGGGGGATGCCTCCATCGGCGGGACTTGCGCATCTACTGTCGGGCGCAGGTCTCGCCGCGCCACCCGTTCGCGGGCCCCGGACGCCTTATTGCTTCTCGACGGCTGGAGTGCCCTGCAGGCCCCGCACCAGTCTAGGGCGCTAGCCCGAAGGCGCGTAATACCGGCCGCTTCCGACACCTTAACGTGACGCAGCGTGACAGAATCTGTTTCATGACGGAGCCCGACTACCGTGCCTGCGCCGCCGCCGGAATCAGCGCGCTGCAACGGTGGTATGTCCCGCGGACCGGCCTGTGGAAGGGGACCGGCTGGTGGAACGCTGCCAACGCGCTGTCCGTAGTGATCGGGTACACCCAGCGGACCGGTGACCGCACCTATGCGGGGGTCATCGACACGACGTTCCGCGGCGCCCGGCGGCGGCATCGTCATTTCATCAACAGGTTCTACGACGACAACGCGTGGTGGGCGCTGGCGTGGGTCGCGGCGTATGACCTCACCGGTGAGCGCCGTTACCTCGACGCCGCCGAGAGGATCTTCGCCCACAACCAGGGTGGCTGGGATGATACGTGCCGCGGCGGCCTGTGGTGGAACACGGACAGGAGATACAAGAACGCGATCACCAATGAGCAGTTCTTCACGCTGGCGGCCCTGCTGTATCAGCGCATGCCGGGTGACCACGAGCGCTACCGGTCATGGGCGCTGCGGGCATGGGAGTGGCTGCGCGCGAGCGGCATGATCGGCGACCGCGGCCTGGTCAATGACGGGCTCACGCCGGCCTGCGAGAACAATCGCGGCACGACATGGACCTACAACCAGGGCGTGATCCTCGGCGGCCTGGCCGCCATCTACGAGATCACCGGTGACCGCGGCTACCTGGAGCAGGGAGAGTTCATCGCCGACGCCGTGCTGAGCGAGCTGACCACCCCGCCGTCGGCGAGCCCGCCGGGCATTCTCACCGAGCCCTGCGAGGCGTCCACCGGAGGCTGCAACGCGGACCATGTTCAGTTCAAAGGAATCTTCGTCCGCTACCTGCACGACTTCCACCGGCACAGCCGCCGCCCCGCCTACAGTGCGTTCATCCTCGCTAACGCCCGCTCCATCTGGGAGAACGACAAGAACGCGGACAACGAATTCGGGCTGCGCTGGACCGGGCCCTTCGACCACGCCGATGCCGGGCGGCAAAGTTCGGCCCTCGACGCGCTCAACGCCGCGATCACCCTCGCAGGGAGCTAGAGCCCGATTCGGCGGTACGGGGTTGCAGAGGATGCGCCAGATTCACGTTGACGATCGCCTCCCGGCGGGGAGCCGTCCGGGACCGCTGTCATGGGCCCATCGGCCCTAAGGTCCGCGCATAGGCCACCGTAACGTTCGCCTTAGAATCACGGGACCGGGCCGGCCGACGGCCAAGGGGGGTCGGCAGGTGGACCAGCCGAGCTCTAGCGATCAACGCGGGGTGGGTGCGTGATGTATGTCGTGATGGTGGCGTCCGAGTGCGCGCCTGCGGCCAAGGCTGGCGGGCTCGGTGATGCCGTGTCCGGTCTCAGCCGGGAACTGGAGCTCAGGGGCCACGCGGTCGAGATCATCCTGCCGAAGTATGCCGGCCTGCAGTACTCCGATATCTGGGGGCTGCAGCCCACGTATCACGACTTGTGGGTGCCGTGGTACGGGCAAGCAGTCCGCTGCACGGTGTGGTTCGGCTACGCAAACGGGCGGAAATGTTTTTTTATCGAGCCGCATTCGGCAGCTAATTTCTTCGGCCGGGACCGGCTGTACGGGTACGGAGACGACGCGGAGCGGTTCGCGTTCTTTTCCAAGGCAGCGCTCGAGTTCATGCTGCGGGCCAATAAGCGCCCCGATATCATTCACTGTCACGACTGGCAGACTGGGCTGGTCCCAGTCCTGCTGTATGAGCAATACAGCGAGGCAATGCCGGACCAGAGAGTGTGCTACACCATACATAATTTCCGTCATCAGGGCACCAGCGACGAGCGGGTGCTCTGGGCTACTCAGCTTGGCCGGCGCGAGCATTTCATGGATGCCGACCGGCTGGGCGATGACTTCCGCTACCGGGGCCTGAATCCGATGAAGGGCGGGGTGGTGTATTCGAATTTTGTCACCACGGTATCCCCGAGTCACGCCGATGAGGCGCTGTACGGTGACGCCAGTTCTGGGATCGGCCGCACCCTGAAGGAGCATCAGGACAAGTTCCGCGGAGTACTTAACGGTATCGATTACGACGTATGGAACCCAGCGACAGACCCGCTCCTGCCGGCCCGTTATTCGATCGATAGCATCGGGCGCAAATACCAGAGCGCAGCGGCGCTCAGAGACCGGTTCTGGCTGCGCAAGGCCCGCCGCCCCGTTGTCGCGTACATAGGCAGGCTGGACGAGCAGAAGGGCATGCACCTGGTGCATCATGCCCTCTTCTACACCCTGGCCCGCGGCGGTCAGTTCGTGCTCATCGGTGACGCCCACCACCAGGACAGCATCAATGACCATTTCTGGCACCTCAAGGACTACCTCAACGACAACCAGGATTGTCACCTCGAAATCGGCTACCGGGAGGAATTGGCTCATCTCATCTATGCGGGCGCCGACCTGCTGGTGGTGCCCAGCATGTTCGAGCCGTGCGGGCTGGCTCCCCTGATCGCGATGCGGTACGGAACGGTGCCCGTGGTGCGGGCCACCGGCGGCATGATCGACACCGTGTTCGACCACGACCACCCGGGGCGGCCGCTGGCAGAGCGCAACGGGTACGTCTTTCACCATACGGACAACCAGGCCATCGAGTCCGCGCTCAGCCGCGCCCTCCGGCTGTGGTCCATCCGCCCGGGCGAGTTCCGCAAGCTCGTGGCCAACTGCATGCGCGCCGATTACTCGTGGGCCCGGCCCGGCCAGGAATACCTGGATATTTACGAGCACATCCGGCACAAGTGAGCCCCGGGAGGTGAGCCCATGGAGCCGCTCGCCGAGTATGCCGACGGCCTGCCGACGCGGACTTCCGGCCGGACGGCCGGGACCTATGCCCTATGGCTTGGCGGGGACCTGTGCGGTCTACTGCTGGGATGTTCGTCAGCGACGACGCGCTGCTGGGCGTCAGCTTCACTGCGGCTCGGGCCCGGCTGGCGACGTCGTGCTGGTTCACCAACGGCTGCGCCTGCGCTGGCATCGGACTGAGCCCTGGGTGTAGCGAATGGAGAAACGCCGGATGCTTGAGGAAGCAGCGATGCCGCTGACGCGGCTGGTGGATCTGCCCGGCCGCGGGACGACACAGGTGTGGGAGTGTGCCGGCCCGCGCGGCGCTGACACGGTCGTGCTTATCCACGGGGTGGCGTGCACGGCCGAGCTGAACTGGGCGAAGGTTTTCGCGCCGCTCGGACGTCATTTCCGGGTCGTCGCTGCCGACCTGCGTGGCCATGGCGACGGGATCCGCCTGCGTTCACGCTTCCGGCTGGAGGACTGCGCGGACGATATCGCCGCGCTGGCCGGCGTCCTTGACATCCGCAGGTTCGCCGCCGTGGGTTATTCCATGGGCGGCATGGTGGCCCAGCTGCTCTACCGGCGGCACGCCGCGCTGCTGTCCGGTCTGGTGCTGTGCTCCACCGCGACCAACGTCCGCGGATCACCGGCGGAGCAGCTGGCCGCAAGCGCGATGCCGGCGGTGGCAGCCGTGCTGGGCTGGAACCCGATGCTGAACCTGATGGGCGCCGAGGCTTTCGGCACGGCGCTGCTGGGCCGCGTTGACGACCCGGCAACGGGCAGCTGGGTCCGCGCCCAGCTGCGCCGGACCACGCTGGCTACCGTCGTCTCAGCCATGGACGCCGTCTCCGAGTTCACCTCGGACAGCTGGATCAGCCAGGTCGATGTGCCCACCGCGGTCATCATCACGGACCGGGACCAAGTGGTGCCGCCAGGCCGCCAGCTCGAGCTGGCCCGGGCGATCCCGGGCGCATCAGTCCGCCACCTGGACGCCGATCACGGGGCCTGCGTCAACGCGCCGCACCTGTTCGCCCCCGCGCTGCTCGAGGCGTGCTGGTCGGTGGCGCCTGGCCGCGGCAGCACGCTGCGCACGCCGGCCTGACGCCGCCGGTCCGCGCAACGAGCGCACCCTGACCCGGCTGGGAGCCGGTCCGCCCGGGACCGGGTCCTTCGCTAGGACGGGGGCTGGGGCGCCTGGCCGGTCACGATATAGCCGCTGCCGAGCGCTAGCTCGCGAACGTGGACGTCTTCGATCAGCTGCTCCAGATGACTCCAGGGCCGGTCGAAACCCTCGAAGCTCCGCACATAGGGAGCGTGCAGCATCCTGGCTTGCAGGTTCACGCCCACCATCCACCGCGCGGCCCACTTGCCGCCGCCCGCAGCCACCTGTGCCCCCGGACGGAGCTTGGTCATGACGTTCCGCAGCGCGTCCGGGGACTGCAGGATGTCGTGGACGGCGCAGAAAAGAGCGGCATCCGCGGTCACCGGGATCTCCGCGTCCTCGGCCGGTGACTCCACGACCGTGACGTTACGCCAGCCCTCGCCGGCGATGCGCTCGCGCGCCACCGCCGCCATCTCGGGTGACTCCTCAATGCCGACGACACCGCCCTGCGCGCCCACCTTCTCCCGGAGCAGGCCGCAGCACAATCCCGTCCCGGACCCCACGTCCAGGACAACCTGTCCCCGGCTGACCGGGAGCGCCTCGATGATCGCCCGGCGGTAGGACTGGAACGCGCCCGTCCTCTGATCGTAGGAGCAGGCATGCTCGCGATAGGCCGGCTGCCGCGCGGCCTGCCGGTCCAGCCGATGCACATCCGCCCCGGAAGTGCTCGTTTTGCTCATGATCCTCGCCCACTTCTGTCCATGGGAGCGACACCTCTGGCGGGTTCCAGGGCGCGCCCGTCCCAACCGGGAGCCAAAGTATCTGATGACCCGCGATTTATATCCGTGCGCAGGTTCCAGCCCGGACCTGACGTCTGCGATCGCCGGAAGCTAAGGCCCGTTCCGGTAGCGGCTTGAGGTTCTTCAGGCGGGTTGACGAACGTCCCCGGCCGGTGCGTCCAGCGCTGATCTGCGTCCGCACGCGCACGTCGGCGTGCCTAGCGCGGTGAGTCCAAGGCAGCGACCTGAGCACGGGCCTTATCGGAAGGCAGGCGTGCTATCGCGCTGGGCTGCCGCTGGCGTGCTTGCCTCGCCGCCGCTGGTGGCGGCCAGTCCGCGGTATTCGGCTCTCAGCCGCCTGGCCTCGCCGGACAGCGGTGAGCTGGCGAGCTGCCGGAGTTCCCAGCCGACGAGATCCGCGGTCGCGGACGAGGCGGCCGCGCCGACCATCACGGGGGTGGCGGCAGTGAGGGTGGCGATCCGGGCGGTATAAACGGCGAAATGCCTGACGGTGCTCATGATTTTCGCTCCGCAAATTTCTGGACGGTAGCTGTTCGCCTGCCACAGTGGCCGGCGTGTGACAGTCCGTCAAGGGGGTCGCGAGCGCGGTGACGGCGCCCCCGTGCGACCCTGAGCGAAGACTGGGCAAACTGCGCGTGCCGGTATCTTTGCACCAGCCCGGGCACCACCAGCCCAAAGCCAGCCCAACGCCAGCCAAGTAGCCCCGGGAGGCCGGCCCGGCGGCCGTCTCTGTCCTGCTGTACGTGCCGCACAACGTTCAAAAATGACAGGCGCCGCCGGTGGCGTGCTGCCGCTGGAAGGGTGGCTCGTGCACCGCGGCCGCCGGTTCAGCCCTGCCGGGCAGCCACCGCGGCGACTAGGGCGGTCCGCATCGCCTCCACTGGGCCGGTCTGACCAGTCATCAGCTCCACCTGGGCAGCCGCCTGGTACAGCAGCACGGTCAGACCACTGACCACCGGGCAGCCGGCGGCCAGGGCTGACCTGGCGAAAGGGGTCGGCCACGGCGCGTACACCACATCAAGCACCGTGCTGCCCGGTCTCCAGCGGGTAGAACTCAACGGATCGGCTGCGCCGCCCGGCAGCGTGGAGATGACCAGGTCGGCAGCGGGGAGCGGTTCGGTCAACAGGCCGTCGGAGATCGTCGGCCTCATCTGGAGCCGCTCGGCGGTCTCGCGCAGCTCGCCGGTACGGGCCAGGTTGCGCACCAGGACAATCGGCGACTCGTGGCCCAGTTCGCGCACCGCGGCGAGGGCACTTTGCGCCGTGCCGCCCGCACCGAGAATGACCGCCTGCTCGATCCGCGTCAGCCCGGCTTCCTGCAAAGCCCCAACCATGCCGGCGACATCAGTGTTGTGCGCCTGCCTGCCTCCGGCCGGGCCGGCTGCCGGGAACACCAGTGTGTTCGCGGCCCCGACCGCCCGGGCCAGCGGCGATACCTCGTCGGCGACGGTCAGGGCCACCCGCTTGAGCGGCATCGTCAGCGACAGGCCCGCCCACTCGGGTCCCATGCCGTCGACCAGGAACGGAAGCCCCGGCTCGTCGCACTCGATCTTGTCGAAATGCCAGCTATGCAGGTCAAGCGCCTGATAGGCCGCGCCGTGCAGGACGGGGGAGAGCGAGTTCTTGATCGGGGACCCGAGCACGGCCGCCCGCCGCACCGTCTGGTCTACCGTGGTGGTGGTAACGTTCACGTTCATTTACCTATCTTGACGTCTGCCCTGCCCCTGCCCCCGGGCGCGGGTATGCCCGGGCCTGCCTGGCGCGCCCGCGGACCCTGGCCGGAGCCCTCTCGGTCATCAGGACGGGACGGCTGCTGCGGAGAGAAGGTGCAGGCCGTGAATGGCAACGGCGTAGCCATCCACGCCGAACCCCACGACTATCCCGGCGGCCGCGGGGGAGATGAATGAGTGGCCCCGGACCGCCTCGCGGGTATGCACGTTGGAGATGTGGCACTCGATCAGCCGGAGCTTAGCTCCCTTGATGGCGTCGTGCAGTGCGAGCGAGGTATGGGTGTACGCACCTGGGTTGAAAACAGCACCGATCAGGTCCCCGGCCGCCTGCCGGCTTCCGGCCTCCTGGATCCAGTCGATGAGCACGCCCTCGTGGTTCGACTGCCGGCAGTCGGCCTCGAGCTCGTACTTCGCGGCCTCGGCGCGGCACAGCGCCTCGACGTCTGCGAGCGTCTTAATGCCGTAGAGGCCTGGTTCACGCGTCCCGAGCAGGTTGAGGTTCGGTCCGTTCAGCACGAGAACCGTCTTCATCATGATGCCTCACCCTGATAGTTAGCTAGCCGGCTTCCGGCGGCGCTGCCAGCTCGATGTTAAGGCCGGGGCAGAGCCGGTCGACCCATGGCTGTAACACGGCGGCAAGGGGGGCTTCACAATTCTGGTGAAGATTCGGGGGAGCGGGCGATCCGGTGATTCGCCGGCTGGCGGAAGGGCGGACCGTGCGCAGCGTTGGGGTGGAGGAGGAACTCCTGATCGTCGAGCCCGACACCGGCCGCCCACGGGCGCTGGCCGGTGCCGTCATCCGGGCGGCTGGCCCGGGCGCGGAGGAGCCGGGTGCGGGCGGGCGCTGGGCGGTCGAGCGCTGGACGGGCAAGCCGGAGGCAGTGCGGCCGCTTGAGTTCGAGTTGCAGAAGCAGCAGCTGGAGATCGATACCAGGCCCTGCCGTTCGCTCGACGAGCTCAGCCGCGAGCTGCGCCGGTGCCGGGCCACGGCCGCCGCGGCGGCCGCCCGGGCGGGGGTGACCGTCGCCGCACTCGGCACCTCACCTTTGGCCGTACATCCGGAGGTCGTGCCGACGAGCCGTTATCAGGCGATGGCTGCGGTCTTCGGGCTGACCGCTCAGGAACAGCTCACCTGCGGGTGCCATGTGCACGTCGGGATCTGCTCGGCCGAAGAGGGCGTCGCCGTGCTCGACCGGATCCAGCCGTGGCTGGCGACGTTGCTGGCGCTGAGCGCCAACTCCCCGTTCTGGCAGGGCGTGGACAGTGCCTACGCAAGCTTCCGCTATCAGGCGTGGGGCCGCTGGCCCTGTTCCGGGCCGACCGGCCAGTTCGGGTCGGCAACGGCGTACCAGGCCACGGTACAGCAGATGATCGACACCCAGACGCTGCTGGATCCCGGCATGGTGTACTTCGACGCCCGGCTGTCCCAGCACTACCCGACCATCGAGGTGCGCATCGCCGACGTGTGCCAGCACGCCGACGATGCCGTGCTGATCGCGGCACTGATACGGGGGCTGGTGGAAACCGAGGCCCGCAATTGGCAGGCGGGCCGGCCGGTCCGGCCGGCGCGTACCGAGCAACTGCGGCTGGCCACGTGGCGGGCCAGCCGGTCCGGCCTGGACGACGTGCTGATCAACCCGGTCACCTTCCGGCCGGACAAGGCGGCCGCGGTGACTGGCCTGCTAGCCGGGCACGTCCGCGACGCCCTGGCCGACGCCGGGGACACCAGCCCGGTCACCGACCTGCTCGACGCGGTGCTCCACCGCGGCAACGGCGCGGCCGCCCAGCGCTCGGCATACCAGCGCCGCGGCCGCCTGATGGACGTCATCACCGCCGCCGCAACCATCACCACCGGCTGACCGGAGGAGACGGCGCCCGACCCGGCGTGCGCTTGATCATCGTCGCGCCTGTCGTTGCATTACGGCTTAGCGGCGACGCCGCCCCAGAGAACTGCGGGGCTGGCCGCTTCGAGGTCGGTGTCCGGCCGCCACTTGACGGCCCGGACCATGCCGGGTTCGACCAGCTCAAACCCGTCGAACAAGCGGGCAACGCCGGCCCGATCGCGCAGCGTCGCCTTTTCCGCCACGTCCTGGTTAAGGCGCCGGACCATCTCTGTATGTTGCTCAGCGTCAATATCGCTGGCCGGGTGCGAGATCGTAACGAAGCTGCCGGGTACGCACGCGTCCATCAGCCGGTTCACGATTCCGCTGGCTTCGGCATCATCGCCGACAAACTGCAAGACCGCGATGAGCATCACCGCGACCGGCTTGGTGAAGTCCAGCGTGTGCGCCGCCTCGGCCAGGATCTTCTCCGGGTCCCGCAAGTCGGCGTCGATGTAGGCGCACGCGCCCTCCGGGCTGCTGGCCAGCAGCGCCCTGGCGTGCGAAAGCACGATCGGGTCGTTGTCGACGTAGACGATCCGGCAGTCGGGCGCCACGCGCTGCGCGACCTGATGCGTGTTGTTGGCGGTCGGGATCCCGGTGCCGATGTCGACGAACTGCCGGATCCCCATGTCGGCAGTGAGGAAGCGCACCGTCCGGGCGAGGAAAGCGCGGTTGGCGCGCACCGAGAACACCAGGTTCGGGTAGGCCTGGAGGGTCCGCTCACCGAGTTCCCGGTCTGCGGCGAAGTTGTCTTTCCCGCCCAGCCAGTAGTCGTAGACGCGGGCTATATGGGGGACGCTAGAGTCAAACTCTGACACGAGGGCTCCTATGCAACGGCACGCTAGAGCCTATCGGGCAGATAGTGACGGCGGAAACGGATGAGTCCATCCAGGCATTCGAGGCACCCAGAACGACCCAGGCTCTCACCATTGGCCGTACATCACGGGGCGCCGGCGTCAGCTGACCCCGTCAAGGGCGGTTCGCTCGGATCCGCTTTAGGAGGAACACCAATGCGTATCCCCGCGGAAGCCTTGTCCGGCAGTTCGGTGCGTGACAAGATCGTCACCGCCGCCGAGGCGGTACGGCTTATTCATGACGGCGATTCAGTCGTGGTCGAAGGGTTTATGGGGCAGTGCTTCGCCGAGGAGCTGGCGCTGGCGCTGGAGCAGCGGTTCCTGCTGACGGGCACTCCCCGCGACCTCGGGCTGGTGTTCACCATGGCCGCCGGGAACCGGCTCGGCCGCGGGCTGGACCGGCTGGCCCATAAGGGCCTGCTGAAGCGGGCCGTGGGCGGTCATTGGGCCCTGGCGCCCGAGCTGGGGAAGATGGCGGTGGGCAACGATATCGAGGCGCATAATCTGCCGCAGGGGGTTATCTCGCAGCTGTTCCGGGACACTGCCGCCGGCAAGCCCGGCCTGCTGACCCGGGTTGGGCTCGGTACCTTCGTTGACCCGCGGCAGGGCGGCGGAAAGATCAATGAGCGGACGACCGAGGACCGCGTCGAGTTGATCACCCTCGGTGGCGAGGAGTACCTGTTCTATAAGGCGTTGCCGCTCGATGTGGCCTTCCTGCGCGGCACCACCGCCGATCCCGGGGGAAACATCACGATGGAGCGCGAGGCGCTGATCATGGAGGCGCTCGCCGTGGCCACCGCGGTGCACAATGCCGGCGGCCTGGTGATCGTGCAGGTGGAGCGGGTTGCCGAAAACGGCAGCCTGAGCCCGCGCGAGGTGAAGATCCCGGGCATTCTGGTCGACTGCGTCGTCGTTTCGCAGCCCGAGCACCATTGGCAGACGTTCGGTACGCCTTACTCCGCGGCGCTGAGCGGAGAGCTGCGCCGGGTCCGCAACTCGGTCCCGGCGCTGGACCTAACTGAGCGGAAGGTCATCGCCCGCCGCGCGGTGATGGAGCTTCAGCCAGGCAGCGTGGTGAATCTCGGCATCGGCATACCGGAAGGCGTCGCTAATGTGGCGGCCGAAGAGCACATCCTGGACTACCTCACGCTGACCGCCGAACCCGGCGCGATGGGCGGCATGCCGACCGGAGGGCTGGATTTCGGCTCGGCGGTGAACGCGCAAGCCATCCTGGACCAGCCGTCCCAGTTCGACTTCTATGACGGCGGCGGTCTCGACGCCGCAGTCCTGGGCATGGCCCAGGCGGACCGCCTGGGCAATGTTAATGTCAGCCGATTCGGGCCGAAGCTGGCAGGCTCGGGGGGATTCATCAACATCAGCCAGAACGCCAAACGGCTGGTGTTCGTCGGGACCTTCGTCGTGTCGACCCGCTGCCGGGTGCAGGATGGCCAGCTGGTCATCGCCGATGGGGTCGTGGCGCCCAAGTTTCTCGCCGACGTGGAGCAGCGGACGTTCAGCGGTGAGTACGCGGCAATCGCCGGCCAGCCGGTGCTGTATGTGACCGAGCGGTGCGTCTTCCAGCTCACCCCCGGCGGCCTGGAGCTCATCGAGATCGCCCCGGGGGTGGATCTCGAGAAGGACGTACTGGCCCACATCGGATTCGATCCCATCATCCGCGGCGAGCCGAAGCTGATGGACGCGCGGATCTTCGGCACCGGGCCGATGGGGCTGAAGGACGATCTGCTGACCATGCCACTCGAGGCGCGGTTCGCCTACGACGCCGAGCGGAACATGTTCTTCCTGAACATGGAGGGTATGTCGCTGGTCAGCGCGGACGACATCCAGGCCATCGGGACCGCGGTCCGCAAACGCCTGGCCACCATCGGCAAGAAGGTGCAGATGGTCGTCAACTATGACAACTTCTACCTGGACCCAGCCCTGACCGACGACTACATCTCCGGAGTCCGCAGGCTGGCCGATCGCTACTACGCCAGCGTGACCAGGTACACGACCAGCTCCTTCATGCGGCTCAAGCTCACCAGGCAGCTGCACCGCCGGGACCTGGCGCCGCACATCTATGAAAGCCGTGAAGAAGCAATGAACTGGCTCGAGAACCGAGTCACGAGATCGTCAGTCCAGAATCGACGAGAAGACCCGGCCGGAGCGAGCCAATAAGTGCGCGGAGCTTCGGTTCCCGGATGCGCCGGTTCCGGCCGCTCGCAGACGCCTGGTTACGCTGTGCTGTGCGCGGAACGGAGCCTGCCGGCCTGCGCCATTTCAGTCGGCAACGCGTACGTGATCAGGCCAAACGCGAGCCTGCCTGGTTCAGGAAGTGGGTGGCCTGGTTGAGGTCGTCGTAGCAGCGCTGCAGCCAGGCTTCGCCCCAGAAGAAGTTGCAGCTGGTCTCGGCCCGGAGCACCCGCCAGTGGGCTTCCTCGAGCAGCCGGTACACGTCGGGGTCGCGGACCGAGATACCGGTGGCGTTGTGGCGGGCGGCGTGGATGGCCTGGCTGATCTCGTCGAGGCGGATCAGGGCCTCCTGCTGGGCCGACGAGCCGATCCATTGGGTAAAACCAGCGCCGTCGTGCCAGCCGGTGTTCCACGCGCCCGGGCGCACGGTGACCTCGCCGTAGGAGCCGTGGCGGTCGAGGTAGTCGTCGATGAAACAGGGACGGATGCCGTTGCTTCGGTTGTCCCGTGCCCGCTGTAGCAGGTCTTCGTAGAAGAAGGACCAGAAGCCGGCTTCCGGCGAGGTGTTGCGGAACCAGCCGCCGTTGTCCCCATCGGTACAGGTGGTCACCAGGGGCGGGAAGTGGCTGTATCTGGTCCGCTGGGTCACCTCGCCAATGAACCAGCCGGGCTCCATCCCTGCCTCCTGGGCGTCGGAGAGCTCCCGGTCCCGTACCACGACGGTGATCTCTTCGCCCCCGAACCGTGCGACGTGCGGGCGGTAGCGCAGCTCATCCCAGCTCATGGGGGTGACCGGTTCGACGTGCTCGCTGTCGACGAGCACGTAGCGGTAGCCCTGACGTTTGAGGGTGGGGATGAGCTCCATGCAAAAACCCATCTCCGGAGCCCAGAATCCGGGGAAGCTGGCTCGCGCAAAAAGGTGCCGTCCGATCCCCTGCCAGCGCTCGATCTGCTCGTCCCAGTTCATTCGGGGGATGAGAGGCAGGACGGGATGATAGTAGGCGGTACCCAGGATGCGGATGATCTTGGTGTTCTGCAGGTACCACAGCAGCGATCCGCAGTCGACGATGCCGTAGACCCGGCGCTGGAAGTCGGGGCTGGCCAGGGTCTCGAGCAGGGTGCCGGAAAGCGATAGGTGCACCCGGCCGACATCCTCGTAGGCCCACAGCGACCGGGGGATACGGTCCATGGCCCACAGGATTTCCCTGGCCTCCCACTCGCGCCGCGCGAGGAGGTCCTCAAGGTTGTAGGCGGGCTGATGCAAGTTGAGGACCAGGGCGAAGGCCACGTCGGCCACTGGAGCCTCCTTGGCGGTTACAGGTCGTGGGTCACGATGTCGATGGTGCGCCGGGCCAGTTCGGCGCCGTAGTCGGTCCAGATGCCCTCGCCCCAGTAGCGGTAGCAGCTGGTCTCGGTCGTCAGCAGGTGGAACAGGGCGTTGCGGTAGCGGGGGTCGTCGGTGGGGATGCCTTTGGCCAGGACCCGCTCGTGGAACAGCGAGCTGGCTTCGTCCATCGGGGCCAGCACCCGCTCGTAGCCGCGGACCCAGGAGATGTCGTTGGTCCAGCTGCCGCCTTCCATGCTGAAGCGCCCATCCTCGCCTTTCAACTGCTCAATCACCCCGGCCAGCCGATCCGGCCCGTCGCCGGGGGCCATTCGGCCCCAGATCCTGGACTGGAAGAGAGGCTGGATCACGGGCAGATCGCCGGGGCCGACGCCGGCCGCCTGCAGCCGTTCAAGGTACTCGGTGGCGTTCATGGCCGGGGTCTGGGTCCCCGAGCATTCCCGGATCACGTCGAAATACTTCGGCGGGAATTCGTTCATCATCACCCCGCCGTTTTCCCCGTCGGCGATCTGGGTCACCAGCGGCGGTACGCGGCGTCCGCCCAGATCCCACCGGGAAAGGCCCTTGGCCTCGTAGTACGGCTGCATCTGGGCGACCAGCTTGGTGTCGCTGCCCTGGGTCTTGACCACAGCGGTGATGCTGGCGACCTCGCCGCTGGAATTGGTGCAGACCAGGCGGCGAGGCAGGTGCTGTCGCTGGAGCCCGCCCCCATCGGGTTCCTCCACCGTGTGCTCCTGGACCAGGACCCACTGGTAGCCGCAGTCCGTGAGGGTCTTCACGAACTCGTAGGCGACATCCGGGTGGTTGGGCAGGGCCATCTCCGCGGGGGAGAAGCCGCGGACCCGGCCGAGGGCGTCCAGGCCGAAAAGAGCGGCGAAATGATGCTGCCAGGCCCGTACGTGCAGCCGGAAGTCCTGGATGGGGGTGGAGGGCGCCACGGCATGCCCCCACGGACAGCCCAGCCACTCTACGGCCTGCCGGTTCCGTGCGTCGGTCGTGATGCCGGCCAGGCTGTCGAGCACGTCGTGCGCGCCCATTTGACGCAGGCCGTGCAGCAACGTGCCCGAGTATTCGAGCATGATCCGGGGCGCGAGACCCTCGTCGAGCAACCGGGGGACGAACTCGCCCATCCGCTTGTAGCAGTTCAGGAACACCGGGGCGTTGTAGTTATCACCGATGCTGGGGTTGTCCATCATCCACTGCAGGTTGCTGATGATCGGCGCCGTACGCAGATCAGGCCCGCCTGCCGGAATGAGCGGTTGGTGCATGTGCAAGGCGCTAGCGAAAGTACTGTTCACGTCGGCGAAGCCGGTGGCCCCCGGCGGCAGGAAGACGGGATCGGTGCCCCTGGCCCGGAGCGCCTCGTCGATGCGCGGCTCCGAGCCGCAGATGTTCGGAAGACCGCCAATTTCCTCGGCAAGATCGCCCATTGCTCCGGCTCCTTTGTTGATTTGTGCGCGGGCTCATTTGTGGCGAATATGGTCGTATATGTTCTCGTAATGCTGACCGGGCCCGGCCCAGGAGTGGTCCTGCCGCATTCCGTTCAGCATAAGCTGGCGGAACTCGCCTGGGTATGAGTACCAAAGCCCGATGGCCCGGCGCATCGCGGACTCCAGTGCCGCATTGTCGAGATGGTGGAACACATAGCCGTTCCGGTCGTGCGGGGGACGGCCGGAGTAATCGCGGTCGAAGACCGTATCCACCAGTCCGCCGACGGCCCGCACGATAGGGACGGTGCCGTACTTGAGCGCCATCATCTGGGTCAGGCCGCAGGGCTCGAACTGGCTGGGCATCACCACCATGTCGGCGCCGGCGTAGATCAGATGGGCCAGGCCTTCGTTGAACCCAATTTCCAGGTGACAGTCGGGGTTGTCATTCAGGTAGTCCCGCAAATGCCAGAAGTGAGCGTTGACGGCCGGGTCGGGGCAAGACCCCAGCAAGACGAATTGTGCGCCCTGCCTTAAGGCGTAGAAAAGGGCGTGCTCAATGAGGTGAACGCCTTTCTGGCGGTCGACGCGACCGACGTAGGCGATGATCGGCTTATACTCCTTCCGCAACAACAGCCGGTCACGCAGGGCATCCTTGTTCGCATATTTCCGCTCCACCGTGCTGACCGTGTAGTTCGATGGGATCAGGATATCGATCTCCGGGTTCCAGACATTGTAGTCAATGCCGTTGAGGACACCGCCGAACTTCTCCCGGTGGATGGAGAGCGTGTGTTCCAGCCCCATCCCCTGATCGGCGTACGTCGCCTCCCAGGCATGTTGCGGTGACACCGTGGTGATGAAGTTCGAGTAAACGATGCCGCCTTTCATCAGGTTGATGGCACCGGGGTTGAAATTATCGCGGAGCCGACTGTAATCGAAGAAGTGCGCTGGGCGGGTGAGGCCTGTCGCCCAGAGAATGTACTCACCGGAAATACCCTGGTGTGCGAAATTGTGGATGGTATAGCAAACACGCTGATTGTGCATGCCAAGGCGCTGGTAGATCTCGTAGAGCAACACCGGCACGAGCCCCGTCTGCCAGTCGTGACAGTGGATCACTTCGGGACGTTTGTCGGTCTTCCACATGAACTCCAGGGCCGCCTTCGACAGGAAGGCAAACCGGGTCACGTCGTCAGGTGATCCGTACAAGTGGCCCCGGTTGAAGAAGTTGTCCGCTGAGTGCGGTTCGATGAAGAAGCACCGTCGGCCGTGCACGAACCCGAACCACACCGTGCAGTGCACGAACCCGTCGTACCAGGGCACCAACAGGTCGTGATAGGTGACGGAAAGCCCGGAGATCTGGTCGTAGCGCATGCAATCGTATTTCGGCATGATTATTTCGACGGCATGGCCCCGCTGTTCCAGCTCCCGGCTCAGCCCGAAGACGACCTCTCCCAGCCCGCCCGCCTGCGCCACCGGCGCACATTCCGTCGCAACCATCACCACGAACACGGCTGTCTCACCGTCCCTGTCGTGTGCCGTGCCGCCGTCAGCAGCCGGGTTTCAAGTCCGGCGGGATCACGGCAAACGGCTCAGTGGAGGGGGCGCGTCAAAGACCAGAAGGTCTCCTGGCCCAAGGATGTCCTCCGCATGATCTGAACACAAACCGGACAGTATCAGTGCAAAGTGCCCGGAGAGAAGGTCGGGTTCATGTCCACGGGAGTGGTGTATGGGGCGAGAAACCGGCCCCGATGAAAGCAGCGTGACCGGCGGACGGACGCGGGACTACAGACGCGGGGCTGTTGTCGTCGGGCGCTTTGGCCTAGATTCGGCGCATGTCCATAAGACACGGACCGCAGGACCGGTGGGTGGGTAACCCGCTGGCCGATTTCGAACGAGGCCTCGCTGACAACCTGTGTTACGAGAGGGGGACGACGGCGGAGTCGGCGAGCGCCCAAGACGCCTACTGGACGCTGGCCGTCACCATCCGTGACCGGCTGGCTGACCGGCGGACCAGGACAGCCCAGGCGAACTACGAGGCCAACCCCAAGTTCGTCTACTACCTGTCGGCGGAGTACATGCTGGGACGCCAGCTCCCCCAGAACGCCGCCTACACCGGCACCGCCGACCTCGCCCGCGAGGCGGTGGCCGGCTCCGGCGTCTCCGCCGCAGAAATCGAGGCCCTCGACGTTGAGCCCGGGCTGGGCAACGGCGGGCTCGGCCGGCTGGCCGCCTGCCTGCTGGACTCGCTGGCCACCCTCGACATGCCGGCCGTGGGCTACGGCATCCGCTACGAGTACGGGATCTTCGAGCAGGCCTTCGAGAATGGTTATCAGGTCGAGCACCCCGACGACTGGGCCTTCTACGGCAACCCGTGGGAATTTCCGGCCCCCGACGACCGCCAGGTTGTCGGGTTCTACGGCCACACCGAGGCGGTGGAAGGCGATCAGGGCGGGCTGCGGGCCCGCTGGGTGCCGGGGGAGACAGTTCTCGGCGAACCCAGCCACATGCTGGTCCCCGGCTACGGCACCGAGACCGTCAACATCATCCGGCTGTGGCAGGCCCGGGCCGGCCGGGAGTCGCTCGACCTGAACCTGTTCAACGCCGGCCTTTACGCCGAGGCCGTCGAGGCGCGGATGCGCTCGGAGAACCTCACCAAGGTGCTGTACCCGAGCGACAGTACGCCGGCCGGCCGCGAGCTACGGCTCAAGCAGCAGTACTTCCTGGTCTCCTGCTCGCTACGGGACATCATCCGCCGGTTCCGGTTCCGCAACCAGGACTGGGAGGCCTTTCCCGACCAGGTCGTCATCCAGCTCAACGACACCCACCCGGTGCTGGCCATACCCGAGCTCATGCACCTGCTGGTCGACGAAAACGGGATCGGCTGGCGGCAGGCGTGGTCCATCACGCGCCGCACCTTCGCCTACACCTGTCACACGCTGCTGCCCGAGGCTCTGGAGACGTGGCCGGTCGAGATGTTCGAGCGGCTGCTGCCGCGCCACCTGGAGATCATCTACGCCCTCAACCAGTTCTTTCTCGAAGACGTGCGCGCCCGGTACCCGGACGACGATGAGCGCATTGCCCGGATGTCCCTGATCCAGGAGGAGCCGGAGCGCCGGGTGCGGATGGCCAACCTGGCCGTCGTCGGCACCTTCGCGGTCAACGGCGTGGCCGGGCTGCAGTCGCGGCTGCTCGCCGAGACCACGCTGCGGGACTTCGCGGACCTGTGGCCGGAAAAGTTCCTGAATGAGACGAACGGCGTCAGTCCCCGCCGGTTCCTCCTCCTGGCCAACCCGCGCCTGTCCGGCCTGATCACCGCGCGGCTGGGCGACGAGCGGTGGCTGACCGACCTGGACCGGCTGTCCGAGCTTGAGGCCGCTGCCGACGATCCGAAGTTCCGGGCGGAGTGGCGCGAGGTGAAGCGGCTGAACAAGCTCGACCTCGCCGCCTGTGCCCTCGCCACCACCGGCATCACCATCGATCCCGGCTCGATTTTCGACGTGATGGTCAAGCGGCTGCACGAGTACAAGCGCCAGGTTCTCAAGCTGCTGCACATCGTCACCCTGTACAACCGGATCAAGGCGGATCCGGCCGCCATCCCGGTGCCCTACACGGTGATCTTCGGCGCGAAGGCGGCACCGAACTACCAAGAGGCCAAACGCGTCATCAAGCTGATCAACTCGGTCGCTGCCGTGGTCAACGCCGACCCCGACGTCGCCGGCCGGATCAAGGTTGTCTTCCTCCCCAACTACAACGTCACGATCAGCGAGCTCGTCGTGCCCGCCGGCGATATCTCGGAGCAGATCTCGCTGGCCGGCAAGGAGGCGTCCGGAACCGGCAACATGAAACTGGCCCTCAACGGGGCGGTCACCGTCGGCACCCTCGACGGCGCCAACATCGAGATCCGCGACCTGGTCGGAGCCGACAACTTCTTCCTCTTCGGCCTCACCACCGACGAGGTCATCGCCCTCCGGCAACGCGGCTATGACCCCCGCGCCTATTACAATGACGACGCCGAGCTTCGGGCCACCGTCGACGCCCTCGCCTCAGGTGCGTTCACCGGCGGGGACCGCGACGCCGTCGGGCCGGTCATCGACTCGCTCCTCACATCGGACGAGTACATGGTCCTGGCCGATTACCGGCCCTACATCGACTGCCATGACCGGGCTGTCGGGCCGGCCTGGGCGGACCAGGAACGGTGGACCCGGATGTCGATCCTGAACACCGCGCGCTCGGGTTTTTTCTCCTCCGACCGGACAGTCCGCGGCTACTGCCGGGACATCTGGCACATCGAGCCGGTACCCGTACCTCCGGCCGACTTACAAGTTCCCCGCCTGGCTGAGTGAGGCTGCTCGGCCGCCCACCTGCTCGCGCGCAGCCTGCTCGCGCGCAGCCTGCTCGCGCGCAGTCTGCTCGCCCGCCCGGAGGTACCGGGCGGGCGCAGCGAGGACAGCGCCATGCTCTCCGTCGCTTCGGCGCTCTCCGTCGCCTCGGCGGCCTCATCAGCCCTGCCCGGCAGCCTGCTAAACGACCAGTTCAGAGGGCATGACCGAGCCCCGGAACCCGCCGACGTGGGAACCGTGCCGCGCCCGGGGATCAGTCCCGACCGTGGTGCTTTCCGGGCCAATTGGACCGCGCTCGCCGCTTCATTTCGCCGTCTTCCTGGCTGGCTTCGTCGTGGCCGCGGCGGCTTTCCTAGTGGTCTTCGTCGGCCCTTTCTCCGTCGACGCCTTCTTCGCGGTCGGCGGGGCGGCCTGGACCAGCGCGGTCAGGTCAACGACCGAGTCGTCCCCCCCGAAGCTGTTGGGCAGGTAGGCGTCGGCGGCCCAGTCGTTCTCCCATCGCTGGTCATCGAGGAGGTACCGGAACCGGTAAGCCCGTCCCGCGTCGAGGGCAACATTCAGGCTGAACCCGCCCTCGGCGTCGCGGTCCATCACATCGGCACCGGCCGACCAGTCGTTCCATTCCCCGCACACCGCCGCGGTCTGGGCGCCTACGCCGGGATCGAGCGTGAACGTGACGCTGGCCCTGCCTCTCCCTTTCCGTGTCTTGATCATCTTTGCCTCCGCTCTGCCGAAGTGAGCATGATGTACGTGCCCGGCCGGGCAGGAACCCGGATTTGACCGGCCGGACAGCTGTCTGCAGGGTTCCGTTCGCGGCGGGAGCGGGGCAGGCGCATTGGTCCTATGGGAAGGGGCCATTCCGCCCGAAACGCGCCGCTGGCGCGATCACCGGGGTGGACGAGTTGGTCGCCGGGCTTACCCGAGCCGGCCAGCTCGACGTGATCAGCCGCCCAGGCAGGGTAGCAGCCGGGCTGCTGCCGGCCCGACCGGGGCGCGCTGCTGCAAGAAGCCATTGAGATGGCGTGATCCTCACGTATTGCGGCCGGTGGCGGCTCGGCCGGCCGCTGGATGACATCGGCGACAAGGGCCCGATGAGGCGGACATCGCCGATCCGTGGAGGTATTTTACGGGCTGGATGCCATTCTGCGGTCGAATGCCCGTGATTTCCATGGTCGCCGGGGCGAACGAACCTTGCCGGAAGCGGTTCTCGGGATGCGTCGCAATGTCCTTCAGACTAAGAGGTCATCTCAGGGGCGGTAGACATCGGCCCGATGGTCGATCCCGAGGACGACGACCCTGGGATCAGGCCACGTTATGTCCGGACACGCCGCGTGCATGCGTGACAGCGGGTCTCCTAGGCACAGAGCACGGGGCGCCCGGATTCGCAGTTGATTGATTCGCCTCGGGTATGGCGTCTATCCGGCGTGCTGCTGATCCCTATCCGCAGTGGTAGAGGGTCTCCGCCGCGGTGGCGGCGACCGCCCTGGCCGCCGCGCTGGCGCTGGCCGAGGTTGCGGAACCGCCGTAGGCCGCCGCGGGCACCGCCGTGCAGCTGTGCTCGACCCACGAGGTGACGGACGCGACGGTGCCGCCGCCTCCGCCGAAGCCGCCCCGGCCGCCGGTCATTACGTAGTGCAGCTTGCCCTGCTGGACGTACTGCTTGAGCTGGGCGACGGTCGGCGCGGGATCGCTGCCGGTGAACCCGCCCATGGCCATCACCGGTATGCCGCCCGTCTGCAGGATGACGGCCGCGGCCGCCGAGGACCCCTGCACGGCGACCAGCCAGGTCGCGCCGTCGCGATGAGCTTCCAGGTAAGCGATCAGCTGCTTGCTGACCGGCCCACCAAGCCCGCCGCCGATCCGGACCGTACCCCCACCCGGGCCGGCTGCGTCACGGCCGGCTCTGTCCTGCCCGTCGGCGTACGTCGGCCCAGAGCCTGTCCGCCCGGGGCCGGCCCCGAGCCCGCCGCCGTAGCCGGTGCGCGCGCCGCCGAGGTCGGCGAAGTCCCTGAGGTCACCCGCGAAGCCGCCGGGCCCACCCAAAGCGCCGCCTGCGGTCGGGCCTGCCACCGGGTTGGTGCCCTCGATTGTGTGCGAAAGCGGCGTCGCCGCGTACGCCGCAGGTCCCGCCAGGACCGCGATCAGTCCGGCCACCCCGGCGACCGCCAGCAGGCGGCCAGGCCGGCCTGCCGCGACGCGGCGGGCACGTCCGTCTGCCTGCCCCGCGCTCTGTTGCCCGCCCAGGTCGCCATCAGAATTCGTGCCGTCAGCGGAGCGCCGGGCGTGCCGCCAGCCGAACGCCAGGGCGAGCACCGCCACGACCGTTGCACCCGCGACGGTCCAGGGCAGCCACGCGTTCCAGCCCGGTGTACGGCGCAGCAGGACGAAGGCCCACGCGCCCGTGACGGCGATCGCCAGCGCGAGCACCAGGCTCCAGCGGCCGGAGCGGCGGTACGCCTGGTAGAAGGCCACCGCGCCGATGCCGGTCAGCGCGGCGATCGGTGGCGCCATGGCGCTGGTGTAGTACGAGTGCTGGATGCCCTGCTGGAAGCTGAGCACAAAGAATTCCAGCAGCAGCCAGCCGCCCCACAGCATGATGCTGGCGCGCGCGAGGTCCGTCCGCGGCCGCCGCCCGATGACGATGAGCGTGCCGATCAGCGCGATGGCGGCGAACGGGAGGAGCCAGGAGATCTGGCCGCCCAGCGTCGAGCCGAACATCCGCCCGATGCCCGCCTGGCCGCCGAAACCGGCGAAGCCTCCGGTCCGGTGGGCGAGTTCGCCGAGGTCGCCCCCGTGGCCCGCGCCGAAAGTCCCGCCGGTCCCGGTGCCGGCCCCTGCGCCGGGGCCCGTCCCGGTTCCGGTCCTGGCCGCCTCCGTCCCGGCGCCGCCGAAACCGCCACCTCGCCCGAAGCCCTGGCTGCCGGTGACGCGACCGAAGCCGTTGTAGCCGACGGCGAGATTCCAGACGGTGTCGTTTGCGCTGCTGCCGACGTAAGGACGGCTCGACTTGGGGATGAGGTCGACGATGGTCATCCAGGACAGCGTGATCACGGCCAGCACGCCGCCGGCGGCGAGCAGCCGCCCGATCCGGGCGCGCAGCCGGCCGTTCGCCGCGATCAGGTACACGATCGCCAGCGCGGGCAGCGCGATGAACCCCTCGAGCATCTTCGTGTTGAACGCGAGCCCGAACGCGGCCGCGCTCAGCATCAGCCAGAGCAGCGGGTGCTCCCTGCCCTCCAGGTCAGGATCCCGGTCGGGCCGGCTGGCCCGCAACGACTCGAGCAGCCCCCATGCGCCGAGCGCCAGCAGCAGCGTCAGCATCGTGTCGGGGTTGTTGTCCCGGTCGATCGCCACGACCACCGGGGTCAGGGTCAGGGCGAGCGCCGCGATCAGCCCGGCCGCGTGCGCGCCGCGCTCTCCGGTCAGGCCGGCCACGCTGCGCCGTACGGCCGCGTAGACGACGGCGACCGCGGCGACGCCTTCGGCCGCCTGGGGCAGCAGCAGGCTCCAGCTGTTGAATCCGAAGATACGCGCGGAGATCCCCATGACCCAGAACGCGAACGGCGGCTTGTCGACCGTGATGAACGACGCCGAGTCCAGCGAACCGTAGAAGAACGCCTTCCAGCTCTCGGTCCCGCTGAGCACCGCGGCCGCGTAGAACGTGTTCGCGTCCCCGTTGCGGGACAGGTCCCACGAGTACAGGAGCGCGGCCAGGAACAGCACGGCCCATAGCGCGGGCCGTGCCCAGACCGGATCGGACTTGCGGCCGAGCAAGAGCCGCTTGAGTCGGCCGCGAGGCGGCCGGGTCGGCTCGGCGGCCGGGCTAGTCTCTCTCAGCTCAGCGGTCATCGACGCTGCTCCGGGCAGTTAGTTCGGTATCTGTCGAACGGCACTGGGTGTCCGTATCGCGGCTGCTCAGCAGCGGGCGCTGGTTGCCAGGGCGAAAGCAGAGCCGCATTATGCCCCGCAGGTCGGCCAGTGCGGTGCGGACGATGTCGACTTTACTGTCTTGGCGCTCGACCCAGCTGACGGGAAGCTCGGCGATGCGAAGCCCGCTCCGCTGAGCGAGCATCAGGAGTTCGGTGTCGAAAAACCAGGCGTCGTCTTCGACGGCCGGAAGCAGCGCCCTGATGACCTCGGTTCGGCCGGCCTTGAACCCGCATTGCGCGTCCGAGAAGCGGGCCGAAAGGACGGCGCGCAGCAGCAGGTTATAGCCGCGCGAGATGATCTCGCGCTTGAGGCTGCGTACGACTTTGGCCCTGCGTGACAGGCGGCTACCGGTGGCCAGGTCGCTGTGACCGGACAGTAGGGGGGCGACCAGCGGAAGGAACGCGTCCAGGCCGGTGGACAGGTCGGCGTCCATGTAGGCGACGACGTCGGCGTGGCTGCTACCCCAGACGTGGCGAAGCGCGAACCCACGGCCCTTGCGGTCGAGATGGATGGCCCTGACCCCCGGTAGTTCCGCGGGCATCCGCTGAGCTATAGCGAAAGTGCCGTCCGCGCTGCCATTGTCCGCGATGGTGATGAGGAAGCGAAAAGGAAAGTTAGCGGTCAGGTACGAGTGGAGCCGGCGGACGCTCTCCGCGAGGACTGTCTCCTCGTTGTATACGGGGATGGTCACCTCGACGAGACAGTCGCGCGCCGCCGCGGGCGGGGCTGGCGGCTGGCCCTCGCTGCTCAGCAACACCGAACTCGCCGGGCTTCCGCTCAGATCACCCGTCATGTAGGGATGCCGGCGGCGCGGCAGTCTTCTTCATGCCGCTACGATCAGCCGCCCGGATCAGAGCATGTTGAAGCTGACGTCAAAGAAAGCTGAAAGCCGGGGCGCTTTTGGACCATATGCCCGGAATGTGAGATATGCTGTTGCGGCGCTTGCCGGAATCACGGTTCCCGAACTCCCCGGGTCGTGGGCGTGACGGCGACTATCACGCCCGCGTGGGCTGTTGAGCCATCCCGCGAGGAACTCTGTTGGTCGGCATCCATCTGCGCGCGTGAGCGAGGCGCGCACGCCGGTTTAGCATCGGAGAGGTTCACAGATTTCGAATCATATCTATGTTCGCCGATTCTTCCGGATCCTCATCCATTACCTCGAGAAATGCTCTGACACACTCGACGGCGACGTCTGGAGCTAGGCGCTTGAGGCTCAGGGCGAGGACGTTGGCGTCATTCCAAAGGCGTGCATTCTTTGCGATCCAGGGCTCCCAAGCCAGCGCGGCTCTTACACCCTGAACCTTATTGGCGGCGATAGAGGTTCCGGTGCCAGTCCAGCACATCACCACGCCATAGTCAGCATCCCCTTTAACGACCGCCCGGCCGACCTCTTGCGCGAACTCCGGCCAGGCGCCATCGACTACTTGAATTTCAGAGACATTGCGGAGGTGCTCTACGACCGCTCGCGTGCACTCGTTCTGATCATCGGCGCCAAAAGCGACCTTCACGCCCTTCTCCCTTCAGTCAGAGTATCGTAGCAGTACCAGCACGCATGAGGAGTACTCCAACCTTTCTGTGGAGCATCTCGCCCAGCAGATACGGCAAACCGAGGGCGGTGTATTTCTGCGGCGGCGGTTTCGGGCCCACGTCGGGCACCTGTAACGGGAAGTCAAGATCGTGGACGAGCGGTACCTCGCCCGCAAGCCTTCGCGGTTGTCGTTCGTCGAGGCGGCGGCCGCACCCCTGGTCACTATCACCGCCTAGAGGCGCGGCACGAGCGCGTGCGTGTCAGCCAGGGACAGTTCGCGCTGGTCCAGGCGGGGGCAGGGGGACGTTCACCGGATGCTTCTTACTCGCGCGCCCCTGCGGGGATCTCGTCTCAACCGTCGAAAGAGGCATCAGCCCAGGTCAGCGATCCTTCGGTTCGATAGCCCCGGGTTTCGCTTGCTCGCGGCTGACGTCTAGCATGCTTGTTACGCTTTTATCGGGTCTCCGGTCGAAAGAGGAACCGTCATGCCCCTCTTTGTTGCGATCCACCAGCATGCACCGGAACGCTGCCCCGCCGGTGATCCCTCCATGGGTGCGATGCTGCTCAACCACCTCTCCCCGGCCAGCGCCGGAGAGTACGGCGTGTCCATCCAGGCTGAGGCTGTGGCCAACGACAAGCACACCTTCTACCTCATCGCCGAAGCAGGAGACCAGGAGCAAATGGACCGGTTCCTCGCGCCCTTCGCGCAGGTCGGCTCCGTTAAAGTGCTGCCCGCCTCCTCGTGCGAGGCGGTCATCGACCGCGGTGGCTGCGCGCGGGTGCCCGCCTAACGTCACGAGTCGGCCTACACCCCAGCACTTGGGTCGGCGCCGACCTGGAGGAGTTCCTGGATTTCGGCTGCCCGGGCGTGCCGTCACTCGAACCCGATCAATCACCCGTTACTTGAGGACCGACGTGCAGGTCGAGGTGGCGTCGGCGTTAGTCGTGCTACAGGTGAGCGTCCCCGTGGTCTTCTTGGTTCCGTTGAACGCACCCGTTCCTCCGGTAATTGTAAATGTGCCCTTGAACGTCGCCGCAGTAGCGCTGGTGTACTGTCCGCCTAGGCTGTACGTCCCGGACAGGGTCCCGGTGTCGAACCAATTCTTGTACGGGCCCTTGATTGTCGCCGCGCCGGTTTTCGTGTTGACGGTCGCGGTGTAAGTGGCCGATTGCACACCATTGCCAAACGGCTTCTGGCAATTGACGGATGCGAAAGTAAAGCCTGAGAGCTTCTTGGGCGTCTGGTTGTAGTTCTTGAATGTGCACGTGGTCTTCGGCGCCGCTGAGCCGGTCGCTGCAGTGCTCGCGGCGGCACCGATGACGGGTACACCGACGGCAAGCACACCGACAATGGCAATCGCGCCTGCAAGCAGAGATTTACTTCGCATGACTTACCCCCTTGTTGGATGCTGGTTGTGCGGGTTCGATTCCCGTCACCCGCTCTCACCGTCGCCCGCTCGTACTGTTCCCGCCCAGTCACAGGTGCTTACGCGCCACCCGCGGGTTTGATGCTGGGGTTCAGGCGGAATAGATTCATGGGGTTGTACCGAGCTAACCCGACCAGCAATGTGGTGACAATGGGCCCTCTTCAGTGAGCGGGCAAGGGACTTAAGTCCCGAGCCTTCCGCAACCTTGCCAGGCCGGCAATGCCGGGCAAGAGCGCGCTCACACTCGCCGATAGAGCGAGCGACAAGGGGAGCCAAAATCCCAGGTGAGCGACGGCAACCGAGACGAGG
>Ga0181521_10000742_pt1 | contig 40169 bp, 39 predicted proteins | sample PEATcosm2014_Bin_32_FD_119764 | JGI IMG/M metagenome (GOLD analysis project Ga0181521, IMG submission 119764) | Peatland microbial communities from MTU Mesocosm Facility, Houghton, MI, USA - PEATcosm2014_Bin02_60_metaG | ecosystem: Environmental > Terrestrial > Soil > Wetlands > Peat | place...
CATCGTGGCGACGCCGGCGTAGCGCGCCGTCCCCCCTCCGGTCCATCCAGCCAAACGGATGGATTGCAAAGGCTGCGCCTTTGCTGGGGGTCCACGGGGGCAAAGCCCCCTGGCGGGTCCAGGGCAGAGCCCTGGTCTTGCTGCCTTCACCCGATGGCCCTGCCCAGTGGGCACTGCCATGCGGTTGTAGCCGCCGCCGCCGCCCGGTAGCGTGCAGCGGTCCGGGAGCAACGTGCCATGCCGAAAGCCGTCCTGACCCGCCGCGCCGCGCTGGCCGGTGCCGCACTGACCCTGTCCGCGCCGGCGGTGCTCGGCCAGGCGAAATCCAGATACGCCGGCACGACAATCCGCGGGGCGGCGTTCTCGCTGCCGTTCCATAGCTACCTGCGCGACTACTTCCCGGAATTCGAGGACCGCACCGGCATCAAGATCGACTTCGATATCCAGGCCTTCCCGGTTTACAACCAGCGCATGGACCTCGAACTGTCCACCGGCGGGTCCAGCTACGACGTCATCATCGTCACGTTCATCTACCAGGGCCGCTGGATCGGCGCCGGCTGGGTGACGGACCTCGACGAATTCACCAGTGACAAGAACGCCACGCCGCCCGATTGGGAGCCGGCGGATTTCGTCTCCGGCGCGCAGTCCAGCCTGCGCGATGCCAAAGGCCACACCTACGGCTACGGTGTCGAAGCCGGCGCCATGTTGCTCTACGCCGGGCGCGGCGACCTGATCGAGAAGGCTGGCCTGGCGATGCCGACGACGATGGATGCGTTGATCAAGGTCTGCGACGCGGTGCACGGCAAGGCCGGCGGCGTCGCGGCGTGGACCGCCGACAAGCTGCATCATTGGAACTGGCCGCCCTATCTGATGAATCTCGGCGGCCGCATCTTCAAGGATCCGCCGCAGAACCTGACTCCGACGCTGGATACGCCGGAGGCGGCACAGTCGGCCCAGTGGTACGCCGACCTGATCATGAAATACGGGCCGTCCGGCATCCTGTCCTACACCGACGACCAGTCGTTGCAATCGCAACTATCCGGCCGCGCCAACATGCGCACCAACGCGCTGACGTGGGGTCTGCCATTGGCGAAGGACCCCGCCAGCACGGTGAAGAACACGGTGCGCTACGGCATGGTGCCGGCGGGACCGGCCGGCGCCTTCCCGGGCTCCAACTGCCACGGCTTCGGCATTCCCGCCGGCTCGCGCAACAAGGGGGCCGCGTGGGAGTTCATCAAATGGGCGCTGTCGAAGGAGATGCTGTCGCGCCTGGTGAAGGATCACGGCTATCCCAGCGTCTGCCGCCGCTCGGTGATCGAGAGCGAGGCGTTCAAGCAGGCGCTGACGCTGAACGGCCAGGACGTCGCCTCGCTTTACCTGAAGGTGCTCGAGCTGGGCGGGCAGGGCGGTTATATGAAATACCGCACCGTGCCGGTGTTTCCGCAGGTCGGTGACAAGATCAACCGCGCCATCGAGGCGATCGCGACGAAGCAGCAGGATGCGCCCACGGCGTTGCGGAACGCGCAGGCGCAGGCGATCGAGGCGATCAAGCTGGGCGGCTACAAGACCGACCTATGAGTCGTGCCGCCGCCGTCGTGCCGTCCGTCGCCCTGACCCGCACCGCCAGCCTGCACCGGCAGCGCCGGCGCTTCCTGACGCTCTGCCTGGCGCCGTCGTTGGCGGTGCTGATGTTGGTCACATTGGTGCCGATGATCTACCTGGTCGCCACCAGCTTCACGCCGTTGAACCTGACCAATCCCGCCACCGCCTGGAATTTCCGCCAGCCGATGGCGAACTACACGCTATTGCTCCGCGATACGCGGTTTCACAATTCGCTCTGGGTGCAGGCGAAACTGTCATTCTGGACGGTGGGGCTGCAACTGCTGATCGGCGTCGGTTTCGCACTGCTGCTGAACCTGCGGTCGGGGCTGTTGCGGGCGCTGCGCACGGTGTTCCTGATCCCGATGGTGCTGCCGCCGATCGTCGTGGCGATCATCTGGAAGGTGCTGTACACGCCGGACATCAGCCCGGTGTACTGGGCGTTGCAGGCGCTGGGGTGGAATGTGCCGGCGCTGATCACCGACCCGACCTGGGCACTGCCGGCGATCATCGCCGCCGACACCTGGGAATGGTTCCCGCTGACCATGCTGATGGTGCTGGCGGCGTTGCAGACCATGCCGGACGAGCTGCTGGACGCCGCACGCGTCGATGGCGCGCGGCACTGGCAGACCACGCTGTATGTCGTGCTGCCGTATATCCGCGGCACGTTGATGGTCGCCGGGTTGTTCCGGTTGATCGACAGCATCAAGGCCTTTCCGCTGATCTACCTGTTGACCGACGGCGGCCCCGGTTCGGTGACGGAGGTGACAAATTATTACGCTTTCGAGCAAGCGTTCAATTTTTCCTATTTGGGGTATTCCAGCGCGATCACGGTGGTGCTGGTGGCGGCGACGCTGGTGTTGAGCTGGGTGATCGTGCGCCTCACCGGATGGGGAGGCACGGAATGACGGCCAATCGCCTGATCATTCATGCGGTGGTGCTGGTTCTGGTGGCTCTGGTGCTGGCGCCGTTCCTTTGGCTGCTGCGCATGTCGTTCGAGACCAACGCCGACATCTTTGCGTTTCCGCCGAAACTCTGGTTCACGCCGACGCTGGCCAACTACGCGGCGCTCTGGCAGGGCTCGTTTCCGCATTCGTTTGCCAACAGCGCCGTGGTCAGCATCGTGTCCACGGTGGTCTCCATGCTGGTCGGCGTGCCGGCGGCCTATGCGCTGGCGCGGATGCATACGCGGTCCGACATGCTCAGCCTGTGGGTGATCGCCAGCCGGCTGGCACCGCCGACCGCATTCGCCATTCCGTATTTCCTGGCTTATCGCGACCTGCATCTGCTGGATACGCGGCTGGGGCTGATCGTCATCTACCTTACGTTCAATCTGTCGCTGGTGATCTGGCTGATGCGGTCGTTCTTCGAGAATACCCCGCGCGCCCTGGAGGAAGCGGCCTGGATCGACGGCGCCAGTTATTACCAGGCGATGCTGCGCGTCGTGCTGCCGACGGCGGTGCCGGGGCTGGCCGCCACGGCGATCCTGTGTTTCGTGTTCTCCTGGAACGACTTCTTTTTCGCACTGATCCTGACACGGTCGAATGCGATGACCGCGCCGGTCGCGGTGGTGAACTTCATGAACTATGTCGGCTGGGAATGGGGCCGCATCGCCGCCGGTGGCACGCTGGTGATGCTGCCGGTGCTGGTGTTTTCGTTGGCTGTCCGCCGGTTTTTGGTCAGCGGGCTGACCGCCGGGGCGGTGAAAGGGTGATAAGAAACCTCGCCCGCTCCCGCGGGAGAGGTTATGACAACGCCGTCACCGCTTCACGCAACGCATGCAGCATCCGGTTGCGCCCGCGCGTCGCACTGACGGTCAGCGCATGTGCCGCATCCGAGCGAGGCGTGCTGTTTGCCAGGTCGCGCAGCGGCTGCAGCACGGGCCAGGCCGGCAGCGGCAGCGCCGGGTCGTGCGCGAAACGATCCCCGGTCGTGTAATACACCGGCGCCAGAGCGCGCGACGCCCGCATCAGCGCCGCATCGTCATGCCCGCCGGCCGTCGCCGCGTCGCGCAACCGTTCGGCCGCGGCGACCAGCCCATCGACCGCAAACCGCCCGTCCAGTGACGCCCGGAGCTTCCCCAACTCCTCCAGCAAAACCCGAGCGTGCGTGGCAAAATCCAGCGGCAGCACCGGATCGGACAGCAGCCGCCACAGCGTGTGCACGAACACCTTGGTGTCGCGCACCAGGTTCGCCTCGTCGATCTTGTCCAGCGTGTCGTGCGGCGTGTGCCACCACCAGCCCAGCGCGTTGCGCATCTTCACCGGCGCCGGCGGTTGCTCGCTCAACGCGCCGAACATCGCCGGAATGCCGATGCCCCAGAACGACTGGTCCGACGAGCGCGACATGCGCTTGCCGACATAATGCGCCCCCGTCTGTTCGCCGATCGCCTCGCCCGCCAGCGCCAGCAGTTCCGGCGCCGACGCCGCATGCTCCAACACCACCGCGCCGACGCCGCCCGTGGAATCGACATTGACGTGCACCGCGCAGCGCCGTTCCAGCTCGTCCCAATGCTGGTCGGCATACCAGGTGGAGCCGGAATACCGCCCGTGCGAGTGGCCGGACCAGAAGCACAGCCGCAGCCCGCGCCGCCATTTGTCCCGTTGCGGCGCCATCAGCCGCGCGACTTCCAGCATCGTCGCGTTGGCCGCGCCGTTATCCATCACGCCGTAGTACCAGGTGTCGTGATGGCCGGAATACAGCACGAACGGTCCGTCCGCGTCCGGTCCGTCCAGCTCCGCCACCAGGATCGGCGTCTGCCGCCAGCCGCTATCCACCGCCGCATGCAGCGTCACCCGCGGGGCTTCCCCCCGCGCCAGCCGTTCGCGCAACGCACTGCCATCGGCATTCGATACGGTGCACACGACCGTGCTGGGCAACTGCGCCAGCGTGTCCGCCGACGGGCTGCCCCAGACCGGCGACACGCACATCTCATGCAGGTGCTCATGCGGGCTGATCTGCACCTGCCCCACCGCGCCGCCGCGCGAGGCGTTCGCGGCCTGTGCCGGACTGGCAATGCCTTCGGTCAGCACGATGGCGCCGCGCACGTCGCGCCCGGCGAAATCCGCCGCCTCGCCGTCGCCGACATAGACCAGCCGGCCCGTCACGCCCTCCGCCGGCGAGGATCGCGAGAACGAGTGCGTGATGCCGGTGAGCGCCTGGTTGTCCACATCGACCCGCGCACGGCCCGGCAGGCTGATATACGCGTCGTGGTGCAGCAGTTCGGTGCGATAGCCGAATTCGTCCAGCCGGCGCTTGACGTATTGCAGGCTGGTCAGTTCGTCGGGCGTGCCCGACAGCTTCACCCAGCGGGCGAATTCGCCCATATGCCCCATCAGCACGGACCCATCGACAGCGTCGCACAAGGAGCGGCGGAGCGGATCCGACATGAATGCCTCCTGGTTGCCGGGATGCGGCCCAGCGTGCCGGGCGAGGCGCATGAAGGCAAGCCACGCCGCCGCCGCCTGTCCTCGTCCCGTCTGTCATGACGAGGAGCGCACAGCGGCCGACCGTTAGCCGACGGCAGCCAGCTCCTCGGCCTGGGTGCCTATCACCGGCGGCGGCAGATCGCTGTCCGTCAGCCCTTGCCCGCCCAGCTTCTGCACCAGCTTCACCGCGACCGTGTTGCCGAACACGTTCACTGCGGTGCGGCCCATGTCCATGAACGCGTCGACCCCTGCAACGATCGCGATCGCCTCCACCGGCAGCCCGATCGCCACCAGCACCGAGGCCAGCGCGACCAGCCCGCCGGACGGCACGTTGGCAATGCCTTTGCTGGCGATCATCGTGGTCACGATGATGGTCAGCTCCGCCGCCCAGGTCAGTTGCAGGTGGTAGGCCTCGGCGAGGAACGTCACCGCCAGCGTGATGTACAGCGTGCTGCCGTCGAGGTTGAAGCTGTAGCCGAGAGGTAACACAATCGAGACGACCTTGTTGGGGACGCCCATCCGCTCCAGTGCCTCCATATGCACGGGCAGCGTGACCTCGGACGAGCGCGTGGTGAACCCCAGCAGTACCGGTTCCAACACGCGACGTGAGATGGTCAGCGGGTTTTCTCCAAGCAGCGCCAGCACCACCCAGAACACCAGCACCATGAGGATGAGGCCGACATACATCAGCCCGATCAGCTTGGCGAGCGCCGTGATCGTGCCAAGTCCCTGGGTGGCGAACAGCCAGGCCATGATGGCGAAAATCGCGAACGGCGCGAGCGCGATGATCCAGCCGGTGATGCGGAACATGGTCGCCAGCACCGCTTGCAGCATCCCGACGACGGGCCGCGCGACGGCCTCGCCGATGCGTGCCAGTCCGAGGCCGAACAGGATCGCGAAGACCAAGGTGGGCAGCACGTGCTGCGCCGCCATCGCCGCGACGACATTGGTCGGGATCAGGTCGAGGATGTACTTGGTCCAATCGACGGAGATCGCCAGATTCGGCGGCACGCTGCCGGTCGGCACCACGTTCGCGCCGACGCCCGGATGGAACACGCCGTTCAGCCCCAGTGCCACCAGCACCGCGAAGAACGAAGCAACGTAGAACCAAATAAAGGCAACGATCGCAACGCGTCCGAGCTGCCGCGCGTTCTCGCCCATGCGCCACACGCCGAGCGTGACGGCGGAGAAGATCAGCGGAATGACGATCATCTGGATCGCCTGTATGAAGGCCGTGCCGATCGGCTGCAGCGTCTTGCCGACCCCCGGCCATTCCACCCCGACGAGCAGTCCGAGAATGAGGCCAACCAACATCTGCAGCGGCAGCGAGAAGTGGCGCCGCGTCGGCGCGCTCCCGGAAAGCGGGGCCATGTCCTGCCTCCTGTTTTGGGACTTGTCGAGTCCGCCTAGCACAGCCAAAGCGCGCCGGAATTGATCTAGATCAGTGCCCGAACGGCTGCCCCCGGCTTATGTGACCTAAACTTCAAGAACTTCGACGCTTGGCAGGCGCCAGCCGCCAGGACGCGACTCTGCGGACCCAGAGCGGCGCCCATGGATGGGGCGGGCAACACGCAAGGTGCCACGGTTCCGGAAGGGGGGAAATCGCAATGCTGGTTGGAATCCCGAAGGAGATCAAGGTCGAGGAATACAGGGTGGGCCTGGTGCCGGCAGCGGTCCGGGAACTTGTCCATCACGGTCATCAGGTGCTTGTCGAGACAAGCGCCGGTGCCGGGGTGGGAGCTTCGGACGCGGACTACCAGAACGCCGGCGCGCAGATTGCCCCCGATGCGGCCGCGGTGTTCGCAAGGGCCGATCTGATCGTCAAGGTCAAGGAACCCCAGCCGGTCGAAATCGGCCGTCTCCGGCCGGGGCAGGTGCTGTTCACCTACCTCCATCTTGCCGCCGACAAGCCACAGGCCGAAGGCCTCATGCGTTCGAAGGCGACGGCGATCGCCTACGAAACGGTCACCGATGCCGCCGGCGGTCTGCCCCTGCTCGCACCAATGAGCGAGGTCGCGGGGCGCATGTCGATTCAGGCGGGAGCCCACCATCTCGAAAAGGAACAGGGCGGGATTGGGATTTTGCTCGGGGGCGTTCCTGGGGTTCCGCCGGCGAAGGTCGTGGTGCTGGGCGGTGGCGTCGCCGGCACGAATGCCGCACGGGTGGCGCTCGGGATGGAGGCCTCCGTCACGGTGATCGACAAGTCGCTCGCGCGCCTGCGGGCATTGGACATGCAATTCGGGCCGGGTCTGCGGACCTTGTTCGCCACCGTGGATGCGATCGAGAACGCGGTCGTGCAGGCCGACCTGGTTATCGGCGCGGTCCTGGTGCCGGGTGCCGCGACGCCAAAGCTGGTCAGCCGCGATCTGCTGCGCCGCATGAAGCCGGGATCGGTGCTGGTCGATATTTCCGTCGACCAGGGCGGCTGCTTCGAAACCAGTCGGCCCACCACGCACGCGCAACCGACATACGTGGTGGACGGCGTGATCCATTATTGCGTGGCCAATATGCCTGGTGCGGTGGCGCGCACCTCAACGCTCGCTCTCAACAACGCCACGCTCCCGTTCGTCCTTGCACTGGCCGACCTGGGCTGGAAGCGCGCGCTGACGGACGATCCCCATCTACGCGCCGGCCTGAATGTGCACGACGGCCGCATCGTTCATCCAACAGTGGCAGAGGCCATCGCGCTGCCGTGTCATGCGCTGACGCTGACAGCCTAGCAGCGGTGTCATGCGCTGACGCTGGCAGCCTGGCAGCGCCAGGGGCATTGCCGGAACCGCCGAGGGACGAGGAGGCATCCGATGGAGTACGCCAGTCTAGCGAAGCTCGCCAATTTGAGCCCGTTCGAACTCAAGGACACGCTGATCCAGCTCGCTTCCAGTCACGCCGAACGGATGATGCTCAATGCCGGTCGCGGCAATCCGAATTGGCTCGCAATAATCCCCCGGCACGGCTTTTTCACGCTTGGCCAGTTCGCCGTGGAAGAGGCCGAGCGGTCCTACGGTTACCTGCGGCAAGGTGTGGGCGGCTTGCCGGAGCGGATCGGGATCGAGGCCCGCTTCGAGGTCTTCCTCGCGAGGGACAGGGGGTCAACCGGAGGAGCGTTCCTCAAGGCGGCCCTCTCCTATGCGCGGGATGCGCTCGGCCTGCCGGTGGAAGACGTCCTGTATGAAATGGTCGAGGCGATCCTCGGCTGTCAGTACCCGGTGCCGCCCCGGATGCTCCCCCATAGCGAGGAGATCGTTCGCCAGTACTTGCTCAAGGAGATGACAGCCGGACGGCCGATCTCAGGCAAGGTCGATCTGTTCGCGACCGAAGGAGGTGCCGCCGCGATCACCTACGTCTTCAACACGCTGCGCGAAAATCGGCTGATTGCGCCGGGTGATTCCATCGCCCTCGGCATGCCCATCTTTACGCCTTACATCGAGATCCCCCAGCTCGCTGATTATCAGCTCGTCGAGATTCTGCTCGAGGCGGATGAGGCGAAACGATGGCAATACCCCGATCGCGAGATCGACAAGCTCGCCGACCCGAGCGTCAAGGCGTTCTTCCTGGTCAACCCTGGCAACCCGACCTCGGTCAAGATCAGCGATGAGCGGCTTTCCAGGATCGCACGCCTGGTTGAGGAGCGGCGTCCCGATCTTATCATTCTGAGCGACGACGTTTACGGTACCTTCGCCGATGACTTCGTTTCCCTGTTCACGACATGCCCGCACAACACCATCCTCGCATACTCCTACTCCAAGTATTTCGGCGCCACCGGTTGGCGCCTGGGCGTCATCGCGGTGCATGAAGACAACGTGCTCGACCGGCGGCTTGCGGCGCTGCCGCAGGGCGACCTCGCGGCACTCGATGACCGCTACAAGAGCCTGGTTGCCGAGCCCCGGAAGCTGAAGTTCATCGATCGGCTGGTCGCCGATAGCCGCTCTGTCGGATTGCACCATGTCGCCGGTCTCTCCGGCCCGCAGCAAGTGCAGATGGCGCTGTTTTCGCTGTTCGCATTGATCGATGAGCGGGACGAGTACAAAGCTGAGATGAAGCATATCATCCGGCAACGCTATCACAACCTCTACCGGCACGTGGGCGTGGACCGCAGCGACGATGTCAATGGGGTCGACTATTATACGCTCATTGACCTGGAGAAGCTGGGAGAACAACGGTACGGGCGCGTTTTCGCCGATTGGCTGCTCGCCAACAAGGAGCCGACGGAGCCGCTCGCACGGCTTGCCGACGAGGGCGGGGTTGTCCTGCTGCCCGGCCAGGGCTTTGGAACGCTGCATCCTTCGGCGCGCGTCTCGCTCGCGAATCTGCGCGACGTGGACTACGCGCGGATCGGCGAGGTCGTGAGTGCGATTCTGGACAAGTACCATCAGGAGTTTACCCAGGCCGGCGGAGCCACCACGTCGCCGCCGCAACAGGTGGCAGCGGCGCGCGGCTGAACGCTGAACAGAAGCCTCCCCCTCCCCTTGAGGGAGGGGGGTAGGGGAGGGGTGTGAACAGGCACCGTCCGCGGCTGTACGCACCCCTCCCCCCATCCCCCTCCCTCAAGGGGAGGGGGGATTCCGCACGCAGGCCCCTTACACCTGCGGCCAGCCGCGCTGCTGGTAGGCACCGTCCCAGAACAGCCACTCGTATTGGGTCGATCGCACGAACGCGGTCAGCATTAGCGCCTGGATCGCCGGCGTGGTCGCCGCCGCGGCACGGTCGGTGATGCCGATCACCGTGCGGACCGCCTCGCCGAAGGCTACGTCGGCATAGGTGTCGATCCACGCGCGATATGGATTGGCGGCGTCGGCGCGGCGGGCGATGGCGCTGCCCACATCCCAATAGATCCAGAAGCATGGCAGCAGCGCCGCCACCAGCACTTCCCACGGTTCATGATATGCCGTGGCGAGCAGGAAATTCGTGTAGGCAAGACAATCCGGGGACGGTTCGGCGTTCGCGACACGCGCCGCATCCACGCCGAACTGTGCCAGGTATTGCACGTGCAGCGCCTGTTCCACCGCCACCGCCTCCAGCGCGCAGGAGGCGAACGCGTGCAGCACTGCGCCATCCGGCCCGCGCGCGCCGGCCAGCGCCAGGATGCGCGCGTACTGTCCGAGATACAGCGCATCCTGCACGATATAGCCGCGAAACCGCTCGGTGCTCAGCGTGCCGCCGGCGAGTTCGGTGTTGAACGGCAGGGCATGGATCGCTCCGCGCAAGCGGGAAACCCGTTCCCATGCCGTATCGGAAAATTGGTTCATGGCGCGCCGCCCTCCGTCGTCCAAAGCGCATGGAAATGATGCACCGGCCCGCGTCCGCTGCCCACCGTCAGCCGATCGCTCGCGGCCAGCGCGGCGGTCAGGTACGCTTTGGCGCGGCGGGCCGCCTCGGGCAACGGATACCGCGGCAGCAATGCGGCGATCGCCGCCGACAGCGTGCAGCCGGTGCCGTGCGTATTGCGCGTGACGATGCGGCGGGCCGGCAGCTCGATCACGTCGCTGCCGTCGAACAGCAGGTCCGGACTGTCGGTGCTGTCGAGCGCCCCGCCCTTCAACAGCACCGCCTGCGCGCCGAGGCGATACAGCGCCCGCACGGTGCGGTGCATCTCGGCGAGCGTGGTTGGCGCGGTTTCGCCGCAGAGTACCGCAGCCTCGGGCAGATTGGGCGTGATCACCGTCGCCAGCGGCAGCAACTGTTCGCGAATGGCGGCAATGGCATCGTCCTGCAACAGCCGGTCGCCGCTCTTCGCCACCATCACCGGATCGAGCACGACGTTGCGCGGTGCGTAGTGCCGCAGCCGGTCGGCGATCGCCGACGCGACCGCTGCCGTCGCGACCATGCCGAGCTTCACCGCATCGATGCGCAAATCGTCGAACACGGCGTCGATCTGGTCGGCGACGAATGCCGGTTCCACCACGGTGAACCTGCGCACGCCCCGGGTGTTCTGCGCGGTCAGCGCGGTAATGACCGAGGCGCCGTAAACGCCAAGCGCCGAGAACGTCTTCAAATCGGCCTGGATGCCGGCGCCACCGCTCGGATCGGAACCGGCGATCGTCAGCACATTGGGTATCACGTCAGGCATCGTCTTCTCCCAGCCTCGCTGCCGTCGCCGCTTGACGCTGCCGCGGCGCGCGCCGAACATTTTTCCCCCGCGCTATCCAGGAGGCGTCGCATGGGCGAATCACGGTATTTCACCGCCAGCGACGGCATCCGCATCCACTACACCATCGACGATTTCGCGCCGCCCTGGAAGCCGCGCGACACCGTGCTGCTGCTGCACGCGGCGATGGGCAGCATGAACCGCATGTATGCCTGGGTGCCGATCCTGGCGGCGCAGTATCGCGTGGTGCGCTGGGACATGCGCGGCCACGGCCTGTCGCAAATTCCCGGCGAGGGCGGGTTGTCGATCGAGCGGCTGGGTCGCGACGTGGTGGACCTGCTGGACACGCTCGGCGTGGACCAGGCGCATCTTGCCGGATCGTCGGCCGGCGGCATTGTCGCGCTGTACACCGCGATCACCAGTCCGGACCGGGTGAAGACGCTGGCCGGCTACGCCACCATTCCGGGACTGCAATCATCCGCCGGCCATACCGACTATACCGCCTGGGTGCAGGGGCTGGTCACCGAGGGGGTAAAGCCGTTCCTGCGCCGCACCATCGCCACGCGCTTCGACCTGACGCAGGTCGAACCGGGTTTCGTCGAATGGTTCCTCGACGATGCGGCCCGCAACGATGCGCCGTTCCTGGCGCGCTATGTCACCTTGATGTCGCGGGTGGATTTCACCGACCGGCTGGGCGAGGTGCGCTGCCCGTGCCTGTTCGTGCTGCCCGGCGGCGATCCGCTGCACACCGCCGATCATTACGACGTCCTGAAGCGCGTGCCACGGCAGGAAATGCTGAGCTACGCCGGCCTGCCGCACAACATCACCGACGCCGTGCCGCAGCGCTGTGCCGCGGACCTGCTGGCATTTCTCAACCGGCATTGCGTCGCCTGAGAGCAGATGTCGGGGGGTAGAAATGACCGTGATCTTCGAAGTGCGTCCGGGCGAGGGCATCGTGGGAGGGCTGGAGGTCGGCGGGCGGAGCACAACACTTCTGTCGTGCATGGGAATTGCAATGGCCAACCGGACGAGCCAGCGCGGCGGCCTCTACCACTATTCCGCAAAATCTCTGAACCATCCGAACGTGCAGGCGGTCATTCGACAAATGGCCAACGACATGACCGCGACCGAGTGGTTCGTGACCACCGCGTGGGTGGACCCGATGTTCCCTGCGTTCGGGCAGGGGTCGGATGCGGAAGATGTTGCCGAAGTCATCCAGTTCGTGAAGGGCTGCGCGGGCAGCAGGACAAAGGACCACACCGAGGATCACGAACCGCGCGTCGGCGCCACATTCTATTGGGAGAAAGGCGTGCCGGTGTACAACGGAATGGATTTCCGGCCGCCCGGGCGCAGTGGCGGGATAGCGAAGCTGGAGGAGACGTACAGTATCAAATACCGCAAGCTTGACGGCGATGTCTGGTACTATGGCGCCAACTGCGACATGCGTTTCAGATGGACGCAGGTCGTCACCACGGACGTTGCGACGAGCGCTCCACGCGTCGAGAGCAAGGCGCCTGCGTCGTCTGCCTGACCAGCGCTGCACGGCACATCGCATCTGTCATGTCCCGGTCGGGTTGATCGCCGGGGTCGCGGCTTCCAGCGACGGGCAGCGGTCTGGCGGATAGTGCCCGCCGGCGCTACACCTGACCCGCAGCGCTCCAGGAAACGCGACGGGGTACATAACGTATGATCAACAAGATCGTCCAGGACATGGCCGACGCCATGGCGGGCATCGAGGACGGTTCCACCGTGCTGATCGGCGGCTTCGGCGCCGTCGGCCAGCCCAACGCACTGATCGACGGCCTGATCCACCAGGGCGCCAGGAACCTGACGGTCGCCGCCAACAACGCCGGCGTCGGCCATGTCGGCCTGGCGCGGCTGATGGAACTCGGCCGGGTGCGCAAGATCGTCTGTTCGTTTCCGCGTTCTTCGGATCCGGTGGTGTTCGAGACGCTGTATCGGGCGGGGAAGATCGAGTTGGAGATCGTGCCGCAGGGTACGCTGGCGGAACGCATGCGCGCCGCCGGCGCCGGGGTGCCGGCGTTCTTCACCGCCACCGGCGTCGGCACCAAGATGGCGCTCGGCAAGGAGCATCGCGAAATCGACGGCCGCACCTACATCCTCGAGCAATCGCTGCCCGGCGACGTGGCGCTGGTGGAAGCCTGGGAGGCCGATCGCTGGGGCAACCTGACGTACCGCGAGTCGGGCCGTAACTTCAATCCGGTGATCGCCATGGCGGCGAAGCTCACCATCGTGCAGACCCAGCATGTGCGCGAATTGGGCGAGCTGAATCCGGATCACGTGGTGACTCCGGGCATCTTCGTGGATCGCGTGCTGCACGTGCCGTACGGGGATCCGACGGGGTTCTAGCGGCATTCGTGGCGGCTGCCGCGCGGGGGGCAAAGCGTGCTGCGCATCGGCATCATCGGCGCGGGGATCGGCGGCCTGACCGCCGCCGTCGCGTTGCGCCAGGCCGGCTTCGATGTGGCCGTCTATGAGCAAGCGGCGGAACTGACCGAGGTCGGCGGCGGCATCAATCTGGGGCCGAATGCGGTGCGCGTGCTGCAACGGCTTGGCCTCGGCCCGGCGCTGGACCGCGACGGCGTGCGGCCGCGGTTCACGCATCAGCGCCGCTGGCAGGACGGGCGCACATTGCAGCGGGCGGCGCTGAATCCGCTATGCGAGCAACTCTATGGCGCACCGCATCTGACGATCCATCGCCGCGATCTGCTGGCGGCGATCGCGTCCGGATTTCCGGGGGAGCGTGTACATCTCGGCCACCGCCTCGCCGGCTTCGCCGAACGGGGAGGCAGCGTCGAGGCCTGGTTCGACAATGGTGCGCGGTGCGCGGTCGATCTGCTGGTCGGCGCCGACGGCATCCATTCGACCGTGCGGGCCCGCTTGTTTCGCGACGAGGCACCGCTGTTCGCCGGTTGCGTCGCGTATCGCGGGTTGGTGCCGGTGGCGCACATCGCCGATCTCGGGCTGGAGCCTGGCAACCAGTCATGGCTCGGGCCGGGCGGGCATTTCGTGCATTATTTCGTCTCGCGCGGGCGGCTGTTGAATTTCGTCGGCTGGACGGAGCATGACACCTGGAACCGGGAGGACTGGACCGACCACGCAACGATAGATCGTGCGCTCGCGGCGTTCGACGGGTGGCATGCGCAGATCGGGCGGATCATTGCGGCGGCCGAGACCTGCTTCATCTGGGCATTGTTCGATCGCGATCCGCTGCCTCGCTGGTCGGTTGGGCGCGCGACGCTGCTGGGGGATGCGTGCCACCCGATGTATCCGTTCATGGGGCAGGGTGCGGCGCAGGCGATCGAGGATGGCGCGGCGCTGGCGGCCTGCCTTGTGGCCGGCGGCGGCGACGTTGCGGGTGCGCTGCGGCGGTATGAGGCTGTCCGGCTGCCTCGGGTGAGCAAGCTCCAGGCGATGTCGCGGGCGAACAAGACGCGGTTTCACCTGCGGGATGGGCCGGAGCAATGCGCGCGGGATGCCGACTTGGCGCGGGCGGGGGATCGGGCGCCGGATGCGCTGCGCTGGTTGTACGAGCATGACCCGGGGGCGGTGGGAGAGTGACGGCGGCAGGCTTGCAGGGAGAGGCGCGGACCGTGCCCGCATCGTCAAGCCTGCCACCGGGTCAAGCGCCCGGTGGCCGGCGGAGCTTGCCACCGGGCGCTTGACCCGGTGGGTCGGCATCCATGGCGTTGGAGGAGGCGCCGTTTGAGCGTGCCGCGCGCGCGGGCTCGGTGCTAGGATGGCGTCCAGGAGGGCAGGATGTCGGAGGCAAGGCGGCCAACGGGCTGGACCTGGGAAGCTTACCTGGATTGGGAGGCGCGCCAGCCAACCCGTTACGAATTCGTGGACGGCCAGGTCTACGCGATGGGCGGCGGGACGGCGGAACACGACACCATCGGCAACAATTTGCGCGCCGCACTGCATGCGCAGATGCGTGGCAAGCCGTGCCGGGTGCAGGGTCCGGATTTGAAAGTGCGCGCAGGACGGGACGCCCGCTATCCCGATGCGCTGGTTGACTGTGGCCCGCGCGTGCCAGGAACGCTGCATGCGCAAGAGCCGGTGGCAGTCTTCGAGGTATTATCTAAAAGTACGGGATGGATCGACCAGAGCCTGAAGCTGCGCGACTACGACGCAACGCCGACCATTCGCACTTATGTGCTGATCAGCCAGGACGAGCAGCGGGCATTGGTTTACTTGCGTGATGCGGATCGACGGCTTGGCATCCAGAGCGCGGTGCTGCTTGAGGGCGAGGGTGCATCGATCGAGATCCCCGAGTTCGGGTTGTCGTTGCCGTTTTCCGCGTTGTACGAGGGACTGGATTTTCCCCCCTGATCGGGCGCCTGCGCACTGACCGGTATGGAATCCGTCCATGGGGCCGCCTGCGACGCTCTACCTGGCACGCCGGGACCGAGGGTCGACACAGATTATCTTTCTCGTGCTTCCGTTTCTGGGCATTGAAGTCTGCAATCCCAGGGCGGCTCTCGAAGATGATTACATTGCGCATCATTGCCAAACTTTGTATCGACCCAAAGCCGCACGCCCCGCCGGTTGGCCCCACCCCCGAACCACGCTAAACCACCATCCGGAACGCCCAGGCCCATCCGCGCGCGGGGGAGGAGAAGAACCCATGCCCGACACTTCGATCGCCGACATCAAGCCACTCAGCCGCACCCAGATGGCCGCCCGCGTGGCGCGCGACATCCCGGAAGGCTGGTACGTCAATCTCGGCATCGGCATCCCCACCGCGGTGGCCGACCACGTGCCGCTCGATCGCGAGGTCATCTTCCATTCCGAGAACGGCGTGCTCGGCATGGGACCGGCGCCGGCGAAGGACGCGATCGATCCCTGGCTGATCAATGCCGGCAAGCAATATGTCACGCTGCGCGCCGGCGGCAGCTTCTGCCACCACGCCGACAGCTTCTCGATGATTCGCGGCGGGCATCTGGATCTTTGCGTGCTGGGCGCGTTCCAGGTGGCGGATAACGGCGACATCGCCAACTGGGCCACGTCGGAGAACGACACCGCGCCGGCGGTCGGTGGCGCGATGGACCTCGCCGCCGGTGCCAAGCGGCTCTGGGTGATGATGGAGCACACCGCCAAGGACGGCTCGCCCAAGCTGGTGCAGCGCTGTTCGTATCCGCTGACCGCCGTCGGGGCGGTGAAGCGCGTCTATACCAACCTCGCGGTGCTCGACGTCACCGATCGCGGCTTCGTGGTACTCGACATGGCACCGGGTGTGTCGTTCGAGGCGTTGCAGTCACGCACCGACGCGCCGTTGCACCATCCCGGCTAGGCCCTCAGGGACCGTTCGGGAACAAGCGCTCCAAGTGATCGCGCTGCAACGATCCGCCGGCAGCTGATCCGTTGGTGCGGGAAGCGCCCGGCGGCAGGCTCCGGTCGGTACCCACCGCCGGATCAGGCGCGCGCTCTGTCGCAGCTTGCCGCCGGTACCAGCGCGGTGATCGCACCGACCAGTTCGTCCATATCGATCGGCTTGGTGACCACGCCGTTCATGCCGGCCTCGAGATAAGCCGGCGCGCGATCCGCGCTGGCATCGGCGGTGACCGCGATGATCGGCACCTGTCCGGCACGGCCAGGCAAGGCGCGGATGCGGCGTGCCGCCGTCAGGCCGTCGATGCCCGGCATATAGACGTCCATCAGCACGACGTCGGGCAGCGGGCCGCGCTGCACCGCCGCCACCGCCGCTGCGCCATCGGCGGCGAGCGATACCGCATAGCCCGCCTGCTGCAACAGTGCCTCGGCAAGCCGCCGGTTCGACGCGACGTCATCGACCACCAGCACCAGCAGTCCGATCGCCGGTCGCGCCGCCGGCAGGCTGACCGGGGGCAGGGCCGGCGGCTCGGCGGTCGCCAGAGGAAGCTCGACGGCGAACTGGCTGCCCATGCCGTTGGGACCCGGCTGATAGCGGATCGCCCCGCCCATCGCTTCCGCCAGTGCGGCGCTGATCGAGAGTCCCAGGCCATTGCCCTCCGCCGTGCTACTGCTCTCCGGACGCCGCGCGAAGTCATGGAACAGGTACGGCCTGAACTCCGGGGCCACACCCGGACCCGTGTCGGTCACCGTCAGCCGCAACCCGCCGGCCAGGCCCAGCCGGGACACGCGCAGCGTCACCCGGCCGGCCGGCGGGGTAAACTTGATCGCGTTGCCCAGCAGGTTGACCAGGATCTGTCGCACCCGCAGCGGATCGACCAGCATGGCGACGGGCACATCGGCGTCCTGCGCCAGGTCCAGGGTCAAGCCTTTGATGGCGGCGGTTTCTGCCACCAGATCGAGGCTGCCCTGCACGATATCGCTGATCAGCGTCGGCAGCGGGGCAAGCTGGAACTGCCCGGCTTCGACGCTGGCGAGGTCCAGGATGTCGTTGATGATCGCCAGCAGGTGCCGCCCGGATTGTTCCAGCAGGATGGCGCGTTCGCGCTGCACGCCGTGCAGCGCGGGATCCCGGGTCAGGGTCTGCGCCATGCCCAGCACACCATTCAACGGCGTGCGCAATTCGTGGCTCATGCGCGCGAGGAAGCGCGACTTGGCGAGATTGGCGCGATCCGCCGTGTCCCGCGCCTCGGCAAGGATCGCGTTGGAGCGCTGTTGCGCGGCTTCCTTCGCCACCGCAATTTGCAGCACGGAGGTTCCCGCGACGCACGCGAGCCCCAGCATCGCCGGCCAGCCGAACCATTGCGATGCCGGCAGGCTGAACACGGGTTGCGTGGAACCCAGGGCCATGGCGGCCAGCAACCGGATGGAATTCATCGCCGTGTCGATGCCGAAGACGATCGCCAGGGCATGGCGCGACGGCAGTCCGCCACCGTCGCGCCGGCGCAGGAATTCGCGGGCACAAAGCGCATCGTACACCGCAAGGATCGCGGCGCCTCCGGCGGTCCGGTGCGGCGGGCTGGCATAGAACGCGGAAAACTGGCAGGCGATCAGCCAGCAGATCGCGCCCGCCGCGGCGACGGCAATGAAGGCAGGCTGCCGTTCGAACCGCCGGACGCCGATCCAGGCGACGCCGCCGCTCAGAACGATCGCGGCATTGGCAACGTCGATGGAGAGACGATGCGGCAGGGTGCCGCGGGCCGCCAGCAGCGCCAGGCCTAGGCCACCCAGCAGATGCGCCGTGCCCCACAAGCCAAGCTCGGTCGAGCTACGATCCTGGCGCCAGAGCCAGAGCTGCAACACGCCAACAAAGCTGAGCAGGACCGTTCCGAACAGGAATATCGTGGGAGTGTCAGCGTACATGGCGGCGCTGCGGCACAAAGCTGTGCGGCTTTCTCCCCTTCACTGCGGCGGTGCGGTCGCGCCAACCGTTGCTCCTGCCCCCTTATGGCGGGGATTGGCCGGATGGCGCAACTTGTGACCGCAGCGACAGCGTGACACGTCCATGTCGCGTTCGGCCTGTCGCGTTCGGCTTGACCGTCATCGATCCGGGCGCGAGTCTCGCCGCGAAAGGGAGGCGCCCATGATGGACCCGCTCGAACATATTCAGATGCTGAAGGACAGCGCGGCCGGCATCGCGCCGCGCAAGGGCGACCTCAAGCGCATCCGTGCATTGCGCTTCACCGAGCCCGGCTTCGACCGCGACACCTGGCGGACCATGTGCGACATGGGCTGGCTCGGCCTGCGTGTGTCGGAAGACGCCGGGGGTTCCGGCCTGGGTGTGCGGGAGTTGTGCGGCCTGGCCGAGGAACTCGGTGCCGGTCTGGTGCCGGAGCCGTTGATCCCGGCGGCGATGGCGGCCGTGCTGCTGCCGGCGGACCATCTGCCGGAGGTGTTGTCGGGCGAGCGCATCGTGCTGCCGGCATGGCAGGAGCAGCCGAACAGTCTGGCGCTGATTGGCGCGACGGAGCTGCGCGCCGGCAAGCTGAGCGGGCGCAAGCTGTTCGTTCCGATGGCGGCCGGCGCGGATGCTTTCCTGGTCACCGTGCCGGGCGGGCTGGCGCTGGTGGAGCGCGACGCCTCGGGCGTGCATGTGGAACTCCACAAGACGCAGGACGGCGGCAATTTCGGCACGCTGATGTTCGACAACGCGCCGGCCGAACCGATCGACGGCGACGCCACCGACGCGCTCGAGCAAACCGTCATGGCCAGCGCCGCCTATCTGCTCGGGCTGATGGATCGCGCCTTCGCCATTACGCTCGACTACCTGAAGACGCGCGAGCAATTCGGCCGGAAGATCGGCAGTTTCCAGGCGCTGCAACATCGTGCCGCGGACATGCAGGTGCAGTTGTCGCTGACCCGTGCGGTGGTCAAGAGCGCGGCCGTGGCGGTGGATCGCGAACCGAGCCTGGCGGCGCGGCAGGCAGCGGTGTCGCGCGCCAAGGTGCGCGCCTCGGACGCGGCGATGATGGTGACGCGCGCCTGCATCCAGTTGCATGGCGGGGTCGGCTATACCGACGCCTACGATATCGGGTTGTTCCTGCGCAAGGCGATGGTGCTGGCGCCGCTCTACGGTTCGCCGTCGGCCCATCGCGCACGCTTTCGCCGGGTCGCACCGGAAACCGTCGATGAATGACCGTCAAAAACCTCTCCCGCCCTGCGCGCGGGAGAGGTTTTTCTATTGCAGTTATTTCGGTAGCAGGATGGCGTCGGCTTCGGCGGTGGCGCTGACTGGTACGTCCGTGGCCACGGCATTCGGTGGGGCCGGCGCCGCCATGGCGGTCATCGCGCCGACGAAGCGTGGCGTCGGCACCTGCGCGGCGCTGTCGAGCCGCACCTCCTTGAACGACCCGAAACGCAGATCGAGCAGACCGGCCGCCGCCTGCGCCTTGCCGCGCAAGGCGGCGATGGCCTGGCGCGTTGCCTCGTCATGCGCCTTGCGCTCGGCGTCGCGCGACAGCCGCCAACCCAGTCCGCCGATCGCCAACCCATTGTGTTGCAGTGTGCCGACCAGCGTCAGCAAGGCGGCGCTGTCATGGCTTGTCAGTTCGAGCGACTGGCTTGCCTGCCATCGCTCGCTGCTGTCCTGCGGCGTGGGGCCGACGTGCCACACCGCGTAGGCGCCGGTGCCGACCGTGACGCCGGCAACTTTGTGCGCGTGTGCCAGGGCATCGGCCATCGCCGCGTTGACCCGTTGCTGCGCGTCGGCGGGATCGGCGCTGCTGGCTTCGGCGCGCAGTGACGCGGTCAGTTCGTCCGGCGCGACGATAACCGTTTCGGTGTCCGCCAGGTGCAGCAGCGTCTCCGCGTGAGCCGGCGACGCGCAGAGCATGGTCGCCCCTAGCAAGCCGGCAGCCATTGCAGTGGGGCGGAGCATCGGCGGACTCCCATGTATCTCGCGGCCAGCACCCTGCCGTTCCCGGCAATCGCGGGCAAGCGGGTTGACGCGGCACGATGCTGCCCTACCTTGTTGCGTCCTCGTGCCGGATTGCTTCTCCGGCTGCAACCGGAGGGTTGTGTCCGGCCGTGCCCTTGTGGATCCCCGTCACCTTCGCGGCGGCGCTGTTCCAGTGCTGGCGCACCGCCTTGCAACAGAAGCTGCGCCACCTGCTGTCGGTCAACGGCGCGGGTTTCGTGCGTTTCCTCTACGGTGCCCCTAGCGCATTGCTGTTGCTGCTGATGGCTCTGGGCATTACCGGACTGCCGCTGCCGGTGCCCAATACGTGGTTCGTGCTGGCCTGCGTCGCCGGCGGGTTGACGCAAATCCTCGCCACCAACCTGCTGATCATGGCGTTCGGCTTCCGCAACTTCGCGGTCGGCACGGCGTATTCGAAGACCGACGCGGTGCAGAGCGCGATCGTCGCGCTGATCGTGTTGCATGAGGTGCTGCATCCGCTCGCCTGGGCCGGCATCGCACTGGGCCTGTGCGGCGTCATGACGCTGTCGCTGGCCGGGCGTGGCCTGCGCCCGCGCGACCTGCTGGCGGCCACCGTGCAGCCGGCGGCGCTATGCGGCCTCGGCGCGGGATTCCTGTTCGCGCTGACCACGGTGTGCATCAAGCTGGCCAACCAGGCATTGAGCGGACCGAGCCTGGTGGTGCGCGCGCTGCTTGTGCTGGTGGTGACCAATACGTTGCAGACGGCGATGCAAGGCGGCTGGTTGGCCTGGCGCGAGCCGCAGGAGCTGCGCAAGGCATTCACCACGTGGCGCAGCTCGGCCTGGGCCGGCACGCTGTCGGCGGCCGGCTCGGCCTGCTGGTTCACCGCGTTCGCCATGGCCGATGTCGCGCTGGTGCGCGCGATCGGCCAGGTGGAGATCGTGTTCACCCTGCTGTTCAGCCGGTTCTATCTGAAGGAGACGTTGCGGCCCGGCGACACGGCGGGGCTGGCGCTGGTGGTCGGCGGCGTGCTGCTGATCGTCCTGGGGAGTTGAAGCGCGGTCGCGTCGGCTTCGCTGACGCGCGGCGCACGGCCACGCCAGGTGGCGAATTGCTCGCGTATGCGATCCAGCCGGGCAAACTGTGCGCCGCCATCGCCCGCCTCGATGCGACGGAGCGCGTCATAGGTTTCCGCGATCCAGTCGGCGATCGGCGGCCTGCCGGCGACGACCTTGCGCGGCGCGGCGTAGTGGTGACGCAGTTGGGGACGCAGAAATTCGCCGATCTTGACCGCGGCTGACTCGATCGGGACCTGCCAGGCAATGCCGGCCTCGGCGGTGACGCGCGCCAGGCAACCGCGCCAGTCCTGCATGAAGTTGTCATAGGACAGCACGGCGCGCGGACGGTGGCGCGTGTGGCGTTCGGCTTCCAGCGTGTAATGCAGCCATAACGGCGCAGCAACGTCGCCCGGCATGCCATCGCGGCGGCGCATCGAGGCGAGGACCTCGGTAGGATGCCGCAACGCCAGCAGCGGCGCGACGACCACGTTCAGGGCGGCGAACGCCGGCAGCCAGAAATCCAGCAGGATGGAAAACCGCGGGTCCTTCAGGACAAAGAGCGATGCATCGCCGAACTCACTGGTCACCACGGACACGCAGCGGGCCACGGCGGCTTGCCGCGCCTGCGCATCGAGCCGGGCGGTCTCGAGCGGCAGGCAATCGTACCAGCGACCGCCGAGAACTGTCAGGATTACCTCATTGAGTGCTGTCGCCGTCACCGATTCCCAGAAACCGGTCGGATTGTCGAACGCCGGCTCCATCATCGTGGCCGGCGCGGTGGCGCCGAGCAGATGACTGATGCCGGCGATGGCGGATGTACCGCTGCGATGCATGCCCAGGACCAGGACGGTCTGCTTCATCGTGTTTGTCCCGTCCGGGCTGCCGAGCGTCTGGAGGTTGTGCGCCAGGGAGTCTGAGTCGCAATGACAGTGAGGTGTTTTGCCAATGCCACCGAGATTGGCAACCCCCCTCCCGGGGGTCAACCGGTTTCTTGCGGCAGCAATTATTGTGGTTTGCCAATATCACGCCGTTGTGCGGTCTTCCGGCGGTCTGGTCACCGCGTCGATGTAGCGCCGCACCGAATAGGCCATCGCCGGTTTGCCACCGGTCGGGATGACGCGCTCCCACCACGCGCCGTAGATCGGGTCGAACGGCCACGGCTCCAGCACGTCGGCGATGTGCTGCACGGAGCTGGCGTCGAGCGGAATCAGGTCGGGATAGCTGCGCATGAAGCTGACCTTTTTGTCGGGACCCACTTGCACGATGTCGCCCGACAGCAGCGCGCCTTGGCCGCCCGCGCCTTGCGCCCAATGCAGCACCGTGCCGCCGGCGAAGTGACCGCCGCAGCGGATCAGCGTGATCCCGGGTGCGAGTTCCCGGGTTTCGCCTTCCCAGAACCGCACCGCCGGATCGGGATGCATCACCCATTGCCGGTCGGCGGCGTGCAGATGGATGGGCGCGTTGCCGAAGACACGGCTCCATTCGACCATCGACGAATAATAATGCGGGTGGGAAATCGCGATCGCCGCGATGCCGCCGAGCGCGCGCACGATTTCCACCGTCGCGTCGTCGATGAAGCTGATGCAATCCCACAGGATGTTGCCGGCGTCGCTGCGCAGCAGCAGGGCGCGCTGGGCAATGGCGAAGGCGGGCGTCGTGCCGATGCCGGTCAGGCCGGGTTCATGCTGGCGGAACGCATTGAAATGCGTGCGCCGCAGCGTCGCCAGCGTGGTCCAGCTTTGGCCGAGCGGGTTCACATATTGCCGCTCCTCCTGGCAGATCGTGCAGCCTGCCGGTTGCTGCGCGCTCTCGGGATATTGCGTGCCGCAGGTGGTGCAGATGAAAGCGGGCATGCGTCGTTGTCCTTTGTGCCGTCGGGTTCCGCGTCAGCCCAGCGCCGGTTGTAGACGCAGGCTGCGCCCGCGCAGCACCAGCGTGAAGATCACCGCCAGATTGACCAGGTTGAACAGCACGCCGGTGGCGAAGGCCGGGGCATAGAAGGCGAAACGATCGTAGATCACCCCGGCGATCCAGCCGCCGAACGCCATGCCGAGCGAGCCGGGGAATAGCACGACGGGAACCCGCCAACTGGCTTCGGCGGCGGGAAACAACTCGCGCACCGCGAGCACGTAGCCGGGGATCAGGCCGCCGAACCCGAGGCCGAAAACCGCGGAGACCGAGTACAGCCCGATCTCGTTCTGCGTCAGCAGGAAGCCGCTCATGGCAATGGCCTGGCCGAGCGAGGCCCACAGGATCGTCTGCAATCCGCCGATACGGTCGGCGAGCCAACCCCAGAACTGGCGGGAGAAAAAGGCACTGCCGAGCAATACCGACAGCATGGCCGCGCCCTGGGTGGGACCAATGCCGATATCGCTGCAGAAGGCGACCATATGCGCCATCGGCATCGACATCGTGACGCAACAACAGAAGGTGGCGAAGGCCAGCAACGCGCAGACGAGATTCGGCGGCAGTCCGAGCGCGGCGATGCCGGAGCGCGGGCCGGTGGGCGCGGTGCCGAACGGCAGGGGATCGGGCGCGCGACGCAGGAACACCGCGGCCAGCGGCACGATCGTGACGACCACCAGGATGCCGAACCACAGCATGGTGCGGCGCCAGCCGAAATGGTCGATGCCGAGCACGAACAGCGAGGGCCACAACGCGCCGGCAATGTACTGGCCGGAGGAGATCAGCGCGACCGCGGAGCCTCGGCGGCGATCGAACCAGCGGCTCACATAGGTCATCAGCGGTGCGAACATGCTGGAGGCGCCGAGCAATCCGACCAGCAGCAGATTGCCGACATAAAGCTGCCACAGCCCGCCCGACGCCGCGAATGCCAGGCCGAGACCGATCATCGTGCCGCCGCTGATCACCACGGCGCGGATGCCGATACGCTCGGCGAGCCAGCCCATGAAGATGCCGCCGGCGCCGGCACCGATGAACGTCAGTGCGACGGCGAGCGCGGGGGCCGAGCGGGCCGTATGCAGCTCCGCGGCAATCGGCTTCAGGGCGACGACGGTGGTCAGCGGCGCGCCGTACGACATGCCGAGGATCAGCAGCGCGGCGACGGCGACGATCCAGGACTCGCGCGTCTCCACGCTGCGGCGTGGCGCGTTGTGGGTGGTCATGCAGGTTCCTTGGTCGTTCCCTGGCCGGAGAGCTTACGGCAGATCGGGGTCGCGACAAGGGGATCGCGCGAACCACGCCCCGCTGGCGTTGCGAGGAGCGAAGCGGCGCGGCAATCCCCCGCGCGAGACGCCGCCGTTCGCCGGGCGGGAGATTGCTTCGCCGCTTCGCTCCTCGCAAGAAACCAACTCCCCCTCCCCCCAACCTCGGTCCGCTTCGCGGCCCAAGCCCACAAGGGGAGGGGGAGCCGCCTTATCTCCGGCGACCTCCACAGTTGCATCCAGGGCGGGTCGGCCGCCGCCGGCCGGTGGTCAACGCGCAATGACAGCGGTGATCGCTGGCCGCGGCTGGTTACCGGAACAGGGCGGTAATCGCCGCCGGATCCACCGCCTCGATCCGCGCCGGCTGCCAACGCGGCTTGCGATCCTTGTCCACCACCATCGCGCGCACGCCCTCGGCGAAGTCGGGATGCCGCATCGTCGTGTGGGTCAGCGCGAACTCGGCGTCCAGCGCCTGCGGCAGCGTCAGGTCGGCACCGCGCTGCAACGCCTTCAGGGTCCAGCACAGCGCCGAGGGCGAGACGCCGCGCAGCATGTCCAGCGTGCGCTGCGCCCAGTCGCTGCCGTCGGCTTCCAGGTGCCGCACGATCTGCGGCACCGTGCTGGCACCGAAACAATGGTCCAGCGCCGCGCGTTGCGCCGCCAGCGAAAACGCCGGCAGCGGCGCGGCGTGTTCCGCCAGTGCCCCGGCGCCGTCCCGGGCCAGTGCCTGCGACAGCGCGGCAAGCTGTGCGCGCGGGGTGAACTGGGTCGCCAGTCCCGCGTGCACCGCATCGGCGCCCTGCATGCGCGCGCCGGTCAGGCCGAGATACGTGCCGATGCAGCCCGGCAAACGCGGGAGAAAGAACGTCGCGCCGATATCGGGGAAAAAACCGATCGCGGTTTCCGGCATGGCGAACATCGCATGCTCGGTCGCCACCCGGTACGGCGCGTGCACCGATACGCCGATGCCGCCGCCCATGCAGATGCCGTCGATCAGCGCGACATAGGGCTTGGGGTAGGTCGCGATCATCCGGTTCAGCGCGTATTCCTCGCTGAAGAAGGCGTCCGCCGCCGGGCGATTGCCGTTGAGCTGGGCGTCGCGCAGCGCGCGGATATCCCCCCCGGCGCAGAAGGCACGCTCGCCGGCACCTTCGATCACGACGACGTGGACATGCGGGTCGTCGTGCCACTCGGTCAGCAGGCGCGTCAGGGCACGGATCATCTCCAGGTCCAGCGCGTTCAGCGCCTTGGGGCGGTTCAGCAGGATGCGGCCGGCCCGGCCGTCACGGCGGGCGATCACACTGTGTTCATGCGGCATCGATATGTCTCCGGAATCCCGCGTCGTCTAAGCGCAGACGTGACGCACGGCAACGTCCCGTCGCGGGTGATTTACTGGCCGTAACGGCGAATCCCGCCCATCCTGACCGCTGACGCCGCCCGGCGCGCGGAGACTGCGAGCATGCGAGACCTGGTAGTCCAGCAGCCCCATCTCGGGCGAGAGGCGATAAATCTGCTCGGGCGCATCGTTGCCAGCGGGGCCGAGGGGCTGGCGCAGGACGACATCGAGCCGTACTTGCTCGTTCGCTTGCTCCGCTGCGGCTATATCCGCCGGCAGAAGCCGCATGCCCCGGTGTTCGCGGCCACGCCGGCCGGCATCGACCGGTCGCGGCTCGAAACGATCGCGGCGCGGCGACGGCAGGACGACCGCGATCGGCGCGAGATCATCCGGGGCCGGCTGCAGGCGACGATCGCCCGGCTGGAACTTGGCGATCCGGGTGAGCGACCGCCGCCGACGCTGGGCGATTTCGGGTTGCCGGAGATCTACCAGCGCCAACGGCCCGTGCTGCACGAGCCGCAATGGCCGGCGATCCGCGCCGGGGGCGCGCGGCCGGCGCGGGAAGCCGGGCTGCGGGTCCCGCGCGATGACCGGCTGGCGATGATGCGGGAGGGTGAACCGCGGGTGACACCGGAAGACGCGCTGTCGCTGATCCGCGAAACGGCGCAGCGGACGATGCGCGAACGCGATCTGCCGGTGACCATCGCGGGTGAAGTGTTGGCGCCGGACGGTGAACTGCCGGTGGTGCATTTGGGCCGATTGCCGGCGAAACGCGAAGGCCGCGTGCCGCCAAAGCGCGACGGCTCGGTGCCGGCGACGCGCCGGGGCGGCGGGCCCGTGACGCGCGAAGATGGCGCGCAAGTGGCGCGCGAAGATGAGGCGCAGGTGGTGCGCGAAGCCGACGTCGCTGTGCCGCGCGACGACCATGTGCCGGTGGTGCGCCGGGACGATGGGGGGGCGGTGCGCGACGATGACGTGCCGGCCATCCTGTTGGCGGCGCTGATTGACGTACCGGCTGACTTGCGTGAGCCGGATGCGGCGGAGCCGCAGTACGACGAGCCGCAGTACGACGAGCCGCAGTACGACGCGGCGTCTGAACCCGCGCTGACGGAAGAGCGCAGCGGTGGTTGGAAGCGCGCCTCGGTCGTCGCTGCGGTCGCGACGGTCGCCCTGTTGGCCGGAGATCCGGTGTACCGACATTTGTCACCGTCGGTGGAGGCGCCGCCGCAGGCGCCGGTCGCGCCGGCCCTGGTGCAAGCGATGCCGCGGTTGCCCACGCCAGAGGCCGCGGCTTCGAATGCTGCCTCCGCGCCGTCGGGGTCGGCGGCAGCGGTGCATGCCGTCGCGGATCGGAAGCCAGCGTCGCGCGTCACGGCCATCGCATCCGAGCCAGGGGCGGTCGCCGCTCCCGCATCCGCGCCGCGTGCCGCGGCGCCTGAGCGCACTACCGCGGCGCCGGTCAGTGTGCTCAGGCCTACGCTGGCTGCGGCGGCGCACGACGGTAAACCCGTAACGGCAGCCGGCGCTCCGGCAACCCCCTCCGTGCCGGTTGCGGAACAGTCTGCCGCGAGCCATCCGACCGGCGTGGCCGAGGCGGCGACAGCGATGCACACTGACGCCGCCCCGGCGGCCGTTGCTGCAACCGCTATTGCGCCGATCGGTCCAGTGGTCGCGGCAACGCCCGTCGCGGCACAGGGTCCCGCCGCCGAGCCGACACCAGCCGCGGCAAAACCATCGACCGCGGCACCACCGCCTCTCGTCGCCGCACCGCCTGCGGCGGCGGCGCCGATCGTGGCAACGCGACCGGTCGTGGAGGCAACCCAGGTCCCGGCAACGCCTTCGGCAGGAGAGGCGACCCAAGCCGCGGCAAAATCATCGACCGCGGCACTACCGCCTCTCGTCGCCGCACCGCCGGCGGCGGCGCCGATCGTGGCCACGCGACCGGTCGTGGAGGCAACCCAGGTCCCGGCAACGCCTCCGGCAGCGGAGGCGACCCAAGCCGCGGCAAAAGCATCGACCGCGGCACCACCGCCTCTCGTCGCCGCACCGCCGGCGATGGCGGCCACACCCGTCGTGGCCACCCGACCTGTCATGGCGACGCCCGTCGCCGTATCGCCACCGACGATGACAGCGGCTTCTGAAACGGCGATACCGGTCGCCGTTGTGGCAAAGCCCGCCGTGACGACTCTACCGGTCGCCGAGGCAACGCCGGTCGAGGCAGCGCGGCCTGTCGTGGCAGCGCCGCCGGCTGTCGAGGCAGCGCCGCAAGCTCTCGCGGCAACCCAGGTCGTGGCGACATCGGCCACTGTGGCACCTTCGCCCGAACCCTTGCCAGCGCAGCGCCGGTCGAATCACGCGGGGTTCGCGGCCGCGATCCAGAACGCCCAAGCCGCCGCCAGTGCGAATGCGAATCCGCGGACGCCGCCGCCGGCGGTCAGGCGAGAGGCGCACGCCGCGCCGGAGGAAGACGCGATGGCCCACGTGCTGGCGCGCCGGCGCGGCGGCGAAACGTCCGACGATCCCGCGGTCGATCGCCTGAATACCCTTAGTCTGCGCGCTGCGCAGCAGGGCAAGACGTTCTCGCCGCGTGTTATGACGGCGAGCACCCTGTCAGCGCGGCAAACGGTCACTCCGCCAGGGCAGGCGCGGCTACTTTCGCTGCCCTGAACGCCGGGATCACCTGCTCGGCAAACTGCTGCAATTGCTCCAGCGCGGCATTCAGCGGCACGCCGATCGACATGCTGCACGTGACGCGATCGAGGCCCGGGTAGCGCTCCTCCACCGCCTTCAATTGCTCGACGATGTCGTCCGGCGTGCCGGTGAGGAAGCCGCCGGCCTTCACCGCGTCCTCGATGCGCGGCAGGTTGGCGAACGGCGCGCGCTGCGGATCGCGCATCGTCTCGATCTGTTCGTCGGTCATCGCCTTCACCAGGCGCAGCTCACCGAACATCTTCATGTTCTCTTCGTAGTATTTCGCCGCCGCGCGCATGCCGGCCGCGCGGTTTTCGGCGATGAAGAACTGGAAGCCGAGCGACAACCGCTCCCCCAGTTCGATAGGCTTGCCGGCGCGCGCGTAGGCATCGCGGAACGCCACCATGTGGCGATCCACCGCGCCGCCCTCGGCCGAGCCGCCGCCGATCACGCCGCAAATCCCATGTTTCGCCATGAAGTCGAACGCCCGTTCCGAGCCGCTCTGGATCGGCTGCCAGCATTCCACCGGAAGCCGCAGCGGACGCGGCACCAGCGTCAGTTCCTTCAGCGTGTAGCCGCGATACGGCACCTCGGGCGGCAGCGTGTAATACTTTCCCCGATGCGAGAAGCTCTCGCTCTCGAACGCCTTGAAAACAATGTCCACCTGCTCTTCGAACAGCTCGCGGTTCGCCGCCTGGTCGAGCAATGGCGCGCCGAAGGTTTCCACCTCGCGGGTATGATAGCCGCGGCCAACGCCGAACACGACGCGGCCGTTGCTGAGGATGTCCGCCATCGCGTAATCCTCGGCGAGGCGCAGCGGATGCCACATCGGGGTGATGTTGAAGCCGCAATGGATCTTCAGGCGCTGGGTGACGTGCGCCAGATGCAGCGCCATCATCACCACGTTGGGGATGCCTTCATAGCCTTCGGGTTGGAAATGATGCTCCGCCATCCAGAAGGCGTTGAAGCCGACGCGATCCATCAGCTTCGCCATCGCCTCGGCCTTGTACAGCGTAGTGACAAGCTGCGCATTCGAATAGTGCCGGTCGTTGACCGGGGTACCGCCGTAGCCGAGGTCCTCCATGTCGATATGGCCGGCATAGGAGCTGTCGAACTTGGTGATCATTGGAATTCTCCCCTCGGCCCGGCGCGTGTTGCGTGCGGGTCTGTCGTGGCGGTGGGCTCGGCGCTGTCCTGCCGTAATCTGTAGCGCCAAAGGGCCGGTCCGTCGATGCCGGTCCGTCGATGTAGGTAGAATCCGAAGCTGGTTGCGCGCTTCCGGCCCCCCCACTTCTGCGCAGACACCACCGGTCGCGACGCGACGGTGAACTGTTTGTGGGGATCAAGGATGACACGATATCTATTGGCAGGCGCGGCAGCGTTTGCCCTGATGAGCGGCATCGCCGCGGCGCAGACCACGTCGTCGGAGACCACGACCACGACCACGGCGACGGGCGCTCCTGTGGTGGTCTCGCCGCAATCGGGCACGCTGAGCACCACGCGCATCCAGCGGACCGACGATGGCCGGGGCACCGAGACCGACTCCCGGCGTACGACCTACCGGAACGAAAACGGCGTCGCGGACGACTCCGTCACCACGCGGACCACGCAAACCATGCCTCCGCCCGTCGCCACCAGTTCGACCACCAGCAGTACGACGACCACCACGCGCTGAGAGCAGCGGCGTCTCTGGTCGTGGCCGGCCCGCGGGCGCTTGACCCGGGACCGGTCAGAACGCGACGAGCAGATTCCTACTGCCCGGGCGCGGGTTGGCGCATCGGGATGTGCTCCAGTCGCCGGTCGTGTCCCAGCATCAGGACGATGGAGGCCGACATGATCGGGCCCAGCGCCAGCGCCATCAGCCCGAAGGTGAAGCTGCCGCCGGTGGCGTCCTTGATCAGGCCGAACAGGTAGGGGCCGAAGAAGCCGCCCAGATTGCCCAGCGCATTGATCAGCGCGATGCCGCCCGCCGCCGCGGTGCCGGACAGCATCGCCGTCGGCAGGCTCCAGAATGTCGGGCCGGTGGACGATCCGCCGATCGAGGCGATCACCAGCATGGTCATGGTCAGGATCGGATCGGTCATCAGCGAGGTCGCGATCAGTCCCGTCGCGGCGACGTAGTAGGCGATCGCGACATGGCGCGGGCGTTCCCCGGTGTGGTCGGAGTGGCGGCCCCACAGCACCATCGCCGTGGCGCCGAACACGTAAGGGATGGCATTGATCAGGCCGGTCATGCCGAAGCCGGCGGCCAAGCGGTGCACGATCTGCGGCTGGAACAAGGCGATGCCATAGCCGGAGAAGGTGCCGCCGAAATACACCAGGCTGAGCAACAGCACGCGCTTGTCGGTCAGCGCCTGGGTCAGGCTGTAGCGGCGAATGGACTCGCGCTGGGCGCGTTCGGCGTCCAGCCGGCCCATCAGCCAGTCGCGTTGCGCAGGCGCCAGCCAATGCGCCTGTGACGGCCAGTCGGTCATGGTGAGCCAGAAGGCGACGCCCAGGATGACCGCGGGTGCGGCCTCTATGATGAACAGCCATTGCCAGCCGGCGACGCCCAGCCAGCCGTCCAGATCGAGCAGAAAACCCGAAACGATCGAGCCCAGGATGTTGGAGAGCGGGATCGCTGCCATGAACACGCCGACGATGCGGGACCGGTAGTAGGACGGGAACCACCAGGTCAGATAGAGGATGATGCCGGGGAAGAAGCCCGCCTCGGCGAGGCCGAGCAGAAAGCGGACCGAGTAGAACGACATCGGGCCGGTGATGAAGGCGGTGCAGGCGGAGATGAGGCCCCAGGTGATGAGGATCCGCGCGATCCATACGCGTGCTCCGACCTTGCTGAGGAGAATGTTGCTGGGCACTTCGAAGATGAAGTAGCCGAGGAAGAAGATGCCGCCGCCGAACCCATAGACCGCCGAGCTGAAGCCCAGCGCCTTGTTCATGGTGAGGGAGGCGAAGCCGACATTCACCCGGTCGAGATAGGCGATGAAGTAGCACGCGATCAGCATCGGCAGCAGCCGGCGCGCGACACGGGCCATGGTCTGGCGTTCCAGGTCGGTGATCTGATGGCTCAGTCCGGCAGCGGGTGCTGCTGCTTGCATGATCGTATCTCCCCTGTCTTGGTCGGAACGTGCGGTTCTGCCGGACATTCACGCCGATGCTAGCGGGTTGGCACGGGAAGGCGAGGGGGCGGTCTCAGTACGGTTCCGTATGGTTAACGCCATCCCTGATTGTGCCGGCTTTGCCGGGCCGTTGACGTGCACATCTGATGCGTGATGTTTGATGCTCCGGAGGCCGGCGATGCGGACAACCCTGGCGATCGACGACGATGTGCTGGCCGCCGCAAAGGCGCTGGCAAGACAGCCGCACAAGACCATCGGCGCGGTCGTCTCCGACCTGGCGCGGTAATCCCTGCGGCGCCCGGTGGCACGCCGGCAGCGCAACGGTGTCCCGCTTCTCCCGGTCAGCAACGCCAAGGCGGTGGTGACCCTCGACATCGTCAATGCGCTGCGCGACGAAGCCTCGTGACCTTTCTGCTCGACGTGAATCTACTGATCGCGCTGATCGACCCGACCCATGTCAACCATGGCGATGCGCATCGCTGGTTCGCGCGGAAGGCCAGCGCAAGCTGGGCGACCTGTCCGATCACCGAGAACGGCGTGCTGCGCATTGTCGGCCACCCCAGATATCCGAACACGCCGGGCTCACCCGCGGTCGTCGCCGCGGTGCTCGGTCGCCTGGTCGCACGTCCCGGGCACATCTTCTGGCCCGATGACATCAGTCTCCTGGACGGTCGCAAGGTTGACGCGCAGCACGTGATCGCCTGCGGACCGGTGACCGATACGTATCTTCTCGCGCTGGCTGTTGCCCATGGCGGCCAGCTTGCCAGCCTGGATCGGCGGCTTTCCGTGACCGCCGTGCATGGCGGGAAGCACGCCCTGCATCTGATCTGAGCTGCCAGACGATCGCCGCCCCTGGAAACCAGCGCGCGATGGCGCCACACTGTGGACGAAGGGACCTGGCCATGCCTGTCGAGACCGACGCCACCCAGCATCTGCAACGCGCCGCGCACGCCGCGCGCGCCGCGTCGCATACGCTTGCGCGCAGCAGCGCGGCGCAGCGCAACGACGCGTTGCACGCCATGGCGGCGGCCCTGCGCGCGCAGGCACCGGCCATTCTGGCCGCCAATGCCGCCGACCTGGCCGCATCCGCCGGCACCGCCGCGTTCCGCGATCGGCTGGCGTTGACCGAGGCGCGGGTCGAGGCGATGGCCAGGGGGCTGGAGGACGTCGCGGCCTTGCCCGACCCGCTGGACCGCGTGCTGGCCGACTGGACGCGGCCGAACGGGCTGCGCATCCAGCGCATTGCCACGCCGATCGGCGTGATCGGCATGATCTATGAAAGCCGCCCGAATGTCGGTGCCGACGCTGCCGCGCTGTGCCTCAAATCCGGCAATGCGGTGATCCTGCGCGGCGGCTCGGAAAGCACGCGCAGCGCGCAGGCGATCAACGCGGCCCTGGTGGACGGATTGCGCGCGGCGGGCCTGCCGGACGCCTGCGTGCAGGTCGCGCCGAGCGCCGATCGGGCTTACGTCGCCGCCATGCTGTCCGCCGCCGGCTTGCTCGACCTGATCATCCCGCGCGGCGGAAAATCGCTGGTGGAGCGGGTGCAGCGCGAGGCGCGCGTGCCGGTGCTGGCGCATGCCGAGGGGCTGTGCCACACCTACGTGCACGCGGCGGCGGACCACGCGATGGCCCGCAAGATCGTCGCCAACGCGAAGATGCGCCGCACCGGCATCTGCGGCGCCACCGAGACGCTGCTGATCGACCGGGTGATTGCGCCCGCGCTGCTGCCGGCGATCGTCGCCGACCTGCGCGCTCTGGGCTGCGATTTTCGTGCCGACGCCGCCGCGCGCGACATCGTGCCTGAGCTGCCCGCGGCGACGGATGCCGATTTCGATACCGAGTGGCTGGATGCGGTGCTGTCGGTTGCTGTGGTGGACGGCGTGGACGCCGCGCTGGCGCATATCGCCCGGCATGGCAGCGAGCACACCGACGCCATCGTCACCGACGACATCGTTGTGGCGGAACAGTTTCTCACCGGCCTGGATTCCGCGGTCGGATTGTGGAATGCCTCGACGCAGTTCTGCGACGGCGGCGAATTCGGTTTCGGCGCGGAGATCGGTATCGCCACCGGCCGTATCCATGCGCGCGGCCCGGTCGGGTTGGAGCAATTGACCACCTATCGCTATGTCGTGCGCGGCACCGGCCAGGTGCGTCCCTGAACGCGCGCGTCGCCGATCGTCTGCCGCGCTTCGGCGATCGGCGGCGCATGCGGGTCGGCTTGCTCGGCGGTTCGTTCAATCCGGCGCATGCCGGGCATCGCCACGTTGCCGCGCTGGCACGGCGGCGGTTGCGGCTGGATCAGGTGTGGCTGCTGGTGTCGCCGGGCAATCCGCTGAAGCCGCGCGGCGGCATGGCGCCGCTGGCGGTGCGGCTGGCTGGGGCGCGCGCGATCGCCGACGGGCGGCGCGTGGTGGCCAGTGCGATCGAGGCTCGGCTCGGCACGCGCTTTACCATCGACACGGTGCGGCTGCTGTTGCGGCGCTTCCCGCGGGTGCGGTTCGTCTGGCTGATGGGCGCGGACATTTTGTTGCAGTTGCCGCACTGGCGGCGCTGGCAGGAGATGCTGCGCCGCATTCCGGTCGCGGTACTGCCGCGTCCGGGCTATACACGTCGCGCTCTGGCGAGTCAGGCGGCCCGACGGATGCGTCGCGCGCGCCGCCCCGAACGCGCCGCGGCGACGCTGCCTGGCGAGGCGCCGGGCTGGGTGTTGTTGACGACGCCTCAGAATGCTGTTTCCGCCACCGCCATTCGCGCTGGTGCCAAAGGAGCCGTGCCATAGCCAAACCGTCGCCGCCCGCTTCGCCAGCGCGTCACAAGCCCGTCGCCCGCAAGCGGCCCAAGCCGCCGATGCCCGCGGCCGACAAGACGCCCGGCTCGCCGCGCAAGAAGACGATCGCCGCCGGGCCGAAGGCGGCGCCGCGGACACGGCGCAAGGTGGCGGAGCCGTCGGCGCTGGAGCGGCTGCAATCGGTGATCGTCGGCAGCCTGGATGACGACAAGGCGGAGAACGTCGTCACGCTCGACCTGGAAGGCAAGGCGATGTTCTGCGATCGCATGGTGATCGCCACCGGCCTGGCCGACCGGCAGATCGCCGCGATGGCGCAACATCTGAGCGAGAAGCTGCACGCAGCGGGCTTGCGGCGGGTGCAGGTGGAGGGCGCCAATGGGTCGGACTGGGTGCTGATCGATGCCGGCGACATCGTCGTGCACCTGTTCAAGCCGGAGGCGCGCACGATGTACGCGCTGGAAAAGATGTGGGGCGCCGATTTGGATGAGGCAGGCTAGCAGCAGCAAACCTCTCCCGCTCCGCGGGAGAGGTCGGTTGGGTCGCGAAGCGAACCGACCGGCAGCGGCGAGGGTGAGGGTGATCGGGTCGGCACACGGCTTTCCCCCGTTCGGCACAGACCCCCACTGATGCCCCCAGCGCGTCCCACGACACGCCGCGCTCTCGTAACGCTGTACCGCGAACTGGCGCAGCGCGGCATGAACACCGGCAGTTCCGGCAATGTCAGCGCCCGCACACCGGACGGCATGCTGATCACCCCGTCCGGCTGTTCCGCCGCGACTCTGCGCGAGTCCGGTCTGGTAGCGATGTCGCTGGACGGAACGGTGCACGGCGACGTCACGCCGTCATCCGAATGGTCGATGCACGCGGCGATCTACCAGGCCTGTCCGTCGGCCGCGTGGCTGGTGCACACGCATGCCGATGCCTGCACCGCGCTGGCCTGCCTGAACGAAGACCTGCCGGGCTTCCACTACATGGTCACGCGTTTCGGCGGCGACGACGTGCGCTGCGCGCCCTACGTAACCTTCGGCACCCCGGAGCTGGCGGGCCTCGCGGTAACCGCGCTGGCGGGACGCACCGCGTGCCTGCTGGCGAACCACGGCATGGTGGCACTTGGGCGCGACGCCGACGAAGCGCTGACCGGCGCGGTGCTGCTGGAGACGTTGTGCCGACAGTACCTGCTGGCCCGTGCCGCCGGCGTCGTGCGCCTGCTGACAGCGGAAGAAATGCAGGCGGCGCACGAACGGTTCAAGACTTATGGGCCGGCGGCGCAACGCCGCTGACCGGCCACTGGCGACCGCGGGACGCGGCCCTGTTGTTGCGCACCTGCCGCCTGCCGGATGAAAGCGATCGTGGCGGGTCGGGCGGAAATCGTCTAAGCTGCGTCCATGGTTGCATTGCGGAAGCCCTCGCCCGGCATGACGGTCGCTGAATTCCTTGACTGGGATTCCGGTGATCGCTCGGGCGCGCTGTGGCAATTGCGCGATGGCGAGCCGGAGATGATGGCGCCGGCCTCCGATGCGCACGGGATGATCCAGAGCGAACTGGGACGTCTGATCGGGAATCATCTCGCCGACCGCGGCAGCCCTTGCCGGGTGGGCGTCACGCCCGGTGTGGTGCCGCGCGTCCGGTCCACCAGGAATCTTCTGATTCCGGACCTCGGTGTGACCTGCGCTCCGCCGGCGGGAGGACCGACCATGCAGGACCCGGTCGTGCTGATCGAGATCCTGTCTCCATCCAACGCGCGGGAGACGCGCGCCAATGTCTGGGCCTATACCAGCATCCCCTCGGTGGCGGAGATCGTGCTGGTCCGTTCCACGTCGATCGCGGCCGAGGTGTTGCGCCGCCAGAATGATGGATCGTGGCCGGGTGAACCGCAATACATCGATGCCGAGGGCGAGCTGGTCCTGGAGTCGATCGGTTTCCGCATCAAGCTGCGCGCGGCCTACCGCACGAGTGGCATCGTGGCGTGATGCCGGATCCCGTCATGCCGACGCTGGCGGATGGCCTCGCGATCGGAGGAAGAGATGACAGATTCCGAGCATATTGTGCCTGCGTTTGACCGGATTACGTTCGAGCCCGGCAAGATGGGTGGTCGCGCCTGTATTCGCGGCCTGCGCATTACCGCAGCGACGGTTGTCAGTCTGGTCGCAGAGGGTGCCTCGGCGCCGGAAGTTCTGGCCGATTATCCTGAGTTGGAGGCGGAGGATATTCGCCAGGCGCTGTGGTACGCTGGGTGGCTCGCGCGTGACGAGGTGTTGCTGGCGTAGTCGGGATGCGCCTGCTGCTGGATATGAACATGCCACGCAGCAGGCGCTGTCATACGCTGCGTACCTCGCGCACGCGCAGGTGTTGCCCGTGTAGCCCGGCGATGACCCACAAGTTGCGGTGAGCGACCCATGTCCCTTGTCCCGGATCTGACCAATCGCATCGCCTTGGTGACGGGCGGCTCGCGCGGCATCGGCCGAGCCGTCGCGTTGGCACTTGCCGAGGCCGGCGCCGACGTCGCGGTGAACTACCGCGAACGCGCCGAGGCAGCGCGCGCCGTGGCCGACGCCGTGCGCGCCGCCGGGCGGCGCGCCATTGCCATCGGCGCCGACGTGTCCGACAGCGCCGCTGTCGCCGGCATGATGCAGGCGATCGCCGCGCAACTCGGCCCGGTGGACGTGCTGGTCAACAACGCCGGCATCGCGCTGATCCGCACGGTGGACGAGCTGACCGAGGCGGATTTCGACACCACCATCACGGTGAACCTGAAATCCGCCTTTCTCTGCACCCAGGCCGCGCTGCCGCACATGCGCGCGCAACGCTGGGGGCGGATCGTCAACATCTCCTCCGGTGCGGCGCGGGGCGCGGGCGGGATCGGCGTGCACTACAACGCCTCCAAGGCCGGCATGGAGGGCCTGACGCGGGGTTACGCCGCGCGCCTGGTCACCGAGGGCATCACGGTCAACGCGGTGGCGCCGTCGCTGATCGACACCGACATGATGGCGGCGCGGCGGGACGATTACGCGAAGCGCATCCCGCTCGGCCGCATGGGCACGCCGGAGGAGGTGGCGCAGGCGGTGCTGCTGGTGCTCGGCAACCCGTACATGACCGGCCAGACGGTGCAGCTAAACGGCGGCACGAACTTCGTGTAGGGTGCGGGCAAGCAACCCCAGGGAGGACGCGATGGACGGCACCAGCGTGCAACCCGCACTCGGCGGCGCAACCCATGTATGGCCGCCGGGCCTCACGCGCGTGCCCTTCTGGGTCTATCAGGAACGCGATGTCGCGCGGCAAGAGCAGACCCGCATCTTCCAGGGTGCGGTGTGGAATTTCCTGTGCCTGGAAGTGGACATTCCCAACGCGGGGGATTTCCGCACCACCTTCGTGGGCGAGATGCCGGTGGTCGTGGTGCGCGGCGACAACGGCGTGGTGCACGCCTTCGAGAACCGCTGCGCGCATCGCGGTGCGCTGATCTGCCTGGAGGACAGCGGCTCCGCCAAGGACTTCGCCTGCGTCTATCATGCGTGGCGCTACGATTTGTGCGGCAACCTGGTGTCGGTGGCGTTCCGGCACGGCGTGAACGGCCAGGGCGGCATGGCGAAGGACTTCGACATGGCCGCCATCGGCCCGCGCAAGCTGCGCACGACCACCTTCTGCGGCCTGGTGTTCGGCACGCTGTCGGAGGCGACGCCGCCGATCGAAGAATACCTCGGCGAAGCGATCGTCGGGCGGGTTCGCCGCGTGCTGAAAAAGCCGGTCGAGGTCATCGGCCGCTTCGTCCAGCCGCTGCCGAACAACTGGAAGCTCTACATGGAGAACGTGAAGGACACCTACCATGCGAGCCTGCTGCACCTGTTCTTCGCCACCTTCCGTATCACCCGGCTGAGCCAGGGCGGCGGCGTCCTGGTCAGCGAGAGCGGCGCGCACCATGCCTCCACCACGCTGGCGCCGGCGCAGGCCGCCGACACCACCTATCGCGACGCCGGGTTGCGTTCGGACAACGAGAGTTTTCGGCTCGCCGATCCCGGCCTGCTGGAGATACGCGACGAGTGGGGCGACGGCATCCAGTTGCAGATCCTCAGCGTGTTCCCCGGGTTCATTTTGCAGCAGATCCACAACTGCCTGGCGGTGCGGCAGATCGTGCCGCGCGGTGTCGATGCGATGGATCTGCACTGGACCTATCTCGGTTTTGCCGACGACACGCAGGACATGCGCGCATTGCGCCTGAAGCAGAGCAATCTGGTCGGGCCGGCGGGTTTCGTCTCGATGGAGGACGGCTGCGTCGGCGGCTTCGTGCAGCGCGGCACCGCTACGGCCGAGGACGAGGAGTCGGTGGTGGAAATGGGCGGCTCCGGCGCGGAAACCCAGACGACGCGCGCCACCGAGGCAGCGGTGCGCGGCTTCTGGAAGGAATGGCGACGGCTGATGGAGGTATGACGCGATGACCGGGCCTGAAACGCTGTTCCGCCTGGCGACGCTGAACACGGCTTACGCCGCCTGCATCGATGCCGACCGGCTGGAGGACTGGCCGGGCTTTTTCCACGAGCGCTGCCTGTACAAGATTACCACCGCGGATAATCACCGACGGGGTTATGCGGCGGGGGTGGTGTATGCGGATTCTCGCGCCATGCTGCATGATCGCGTCTCCGCCTTGCGCCAGGCCAACATCTACGAGCGGCAGAACTACCGGCACATCGTCGGCATGCCGTCGGTGGGCGCTGAGAAAGATGGCGAGATCAGTGCCGAAGCGCCGTTCCTGGTGGTGCGCACGATGCGCGACGGGCGGATGGATCTGTTCGCGGCCGGCGTCTATGTTGACCGCCTGCGCGAAGACACCGACGGCGTTTTGCGTTTTGCCGAGCGGCTGGTGATCTGCGACAGTTCACGCTTCGACACATTGCTGGCGATCCCGCTATGAACGACACCGCACCGGCGCGGCCCGTCACCAACACGGCGCCCAATCCGCCCGACCGGCTGACGCTGTTCGGCAGCTTCACCTCGAGTTCCAGCTACAAGCCGATGCTGTACTTGTCGCTGGCTCGGCTGCCGTTCAGCTTCCGCACGGTGAACTTGAAGTTCGGCGTGCAGAAGCAACCCGAGTATCTCGCGGTGAACCGCTACGGCCAGGTGCCGGCGCTGCGTCATCGCGGGCTGACCATCGTGCAGTCGAATGTCATCCTCGACTATCTTGGCCGCACGACAGGGCATTTCGCCGGCCGGACAGAGCAAGAGCAGTGGACGGCGCGGGAGTGGCTGTCGTGGGAGGCGGACAATATTACGAATGTCGCCAAGGTGAGGCATTACTCGCGGTTCCGCTCGGTCGATCCGGCGGTGATGGACTATTTCCGCCCGTTGGCGGATGCCGCGGTGGGTTTCGTGGACCATGCGCTGGAAGGCCGCGACTGGCTGGTCGGCGATGGCCCGACCATCGCCGATATCGGCTGCTGGGGCCGCATGGTGTTCATGGCCGAAGGCGGCATGGAAATCGGACGATGGCCCAACGTCGAAGCGTGGTCGCGGCGTCTGAAAGCTATGCCGGGCTTCGCGCTGCCCTACGACCTGATTCCGAAGAAAGACCGGGAGATCGATCCGTAATTACGGGAGTAGGGCGGAAAAGCGAAGCG
>Ga0181521_10000744_pt1 | contig 40141 bp, 29 predicted proteins | sample PEATcosm2014_Bin_32_FD_119764 | JGI IMG/M metagenome (GOLD analysis project Ga0181521, IMG submission 119764) | Peatland microbial communities from MTU Mesocosm Facility, Houghton, MI, USA - PEATcosm2014_Bin02_60_metaG | ecosystem: Environmental > Terrestrial > Soil > Wetlands > Peat | place...
CACCGGCGTGGCCGAGCCCAGCACGACCATGGTCTCTGTGGGCGCTTTGACAGGCGCCTTCGGCGGCGCTGCCGCAGACTGCGCAAAGGCCACATGCGACACACCAGCCAGCAGCAGAAATCGGGCGCTAAGGACCAATCGTAATCGGCGCATCAATTTGATCATCGCTGCCGCGCAGGGCTTCTTCAACCATGATTTGGTATGATTTTGAATAGTTGAGACATTCAACTACTTTCTCACGTCATGCGTATCGATGCCTTTCTCCGGGAAAGTCCCATGTTCGCCGTCAACCGCGCGGCGCGGCGTTTTGAGTCGCTCGCCTCGCGGGTGCTCGCCCCCGACCGCCTGGGATTTCTCGAGGCTCTGGTGCTGGCCGCGTTGTTTTTCGAAGCGCCGCGCCAGGTCAAGCCATCGCAGCTAGCGGAAACCTTCGCCACTACGCGCGGCAATCTCAGCCACTGCATCTCCTCGCTTGAGGCCAAGGGATTGTTGCTGCGCAGGATCGACCCCAACGACGCGCGTGCTTACCTTCTGGCGCTCAAGCCACTGGGCAAGCGCTGCGCCGTGCGCGTGATTGCCGCGCTCGACCGCATGCAAAAGGAATTCGAGAGCGAGATTGGCAAAGCCGCGCTCGCGGAGATGATCAAGTCCCTCCGCAAGCTGGAAGCACGCGCCGTGGTGCGATAAAGGCTTTAGCGTTTCCTATGCGCGGCGCCAGCCCCGCGGCAATTTGTCCCATTGCACCGGGTCGACGCGCCGCACCAGGAAGATCCACGAGCAAGCGCCGACGAGCGCCACAGCGCCGGTGATGGCGAAGGCCAGGCGCGCACTGCGGTGCGTCTGCACAATAAATCCCGTGAGCCACAGTCCGATGATTCCGGAGAAATTGGCAAAGCCGTTCTGCAAGCTCGACCACCGGCCAGCCATCTTCGGTCCGGCGAGGGTTTGCGCAATGGCCCAATGGTTTGACGCGTAGCCGCCGTGGCCGATGCAAGCCATGGCAAGCAGACCCAGCGCGACGAATGGATGCCCATGAACCACGGTCAGCACAAGCAGAACGGAAGCCACTGCCTGGCCGCCTGCGGCCATCGTAAGGCGTACCGCCGTGGGCGATTTGCCGCGTGCAATCAGACGATCGGAGATCCAGCCCGCCAACACCGTGGAGCAGGCAATCAACAAAAATACCGCCGCGGTGAGCCGTGACATGGCGCGAATCGACAGATGTTCTTCCTGGACGAGATAAGTGGGCAGCCAGCCCAGCAGCAGATAGTAAAAATAGTTGCCGCAAAAGTGGCCGATGAGCGCGCCCCATGCGCAACGCAACCGCACCATCTTGAGAATCGATGGCCCCGAGCCATCGCTCGACTTTTCCTGCTCTCGCTCAACGGCACGCTGGCTCTCCGCTGACTCGCCGCGCGGCATGGTGAAGTACCACGGCACGAGCCAGACGAGCGCGCCGATGCCAAATGCCAGAAAGAGCATTCTCCAGCCATAACGCACCAGCACCATCCCGCCCAGGAACGCACCCGCGGCCGGGCCAATCTTTGTTCCTGCGTCGATGAACGCATTGGCCCGTCCACGATGCTCCTGCGGCATGGCGGCAAAGATGCGCGAGTAGCAGGGATACGCCACCGACTCGCCCATCCCCAGCACCAGTTGCAGCGCGAAAAGCGCGATATAGCTGGGCGCGAGGCCCAGACAAGCCATGGCCAGCGACCACAACAGATATCCGCCCATCAGGACCCAGCCCGCCGAATATCGATCCGTCAACCACCCGGCGATACCGAGGAGTTGCACAAGCGCGTAGGTCCAGAAAAATGCCGAGAGCAGCTCGGCCGCGCGCAGCGACGAAAACGCGAACTCTCGCTCAAGAAGCGGCATGGCCAGCGAGAGGTTGCCGCGATCGACATAATTGACCAGGACGGAAAAGACGAGGAGGCCAACGACGATCCATTCCTTGCGCGACATTCCGGCACGATGCGGAACTGCTTCAGCCATCGTCTCCTCGCGGTCTCCGCAAATCCTATCACGCATGCCATTGCGCGAATCTTATGCCGAGCGGCCTCTCGCTCCTTGCTTCGGCTACAAACCAGCGCAGCGGAAAGCGGCAACAGCCAGCAGCACAGCTGCAATCATGCACCGCAACTTCACGTTCAGTAGAGCTTTTGACGAGTGCGCGCGCTCACTTCGGCTCGATGGCAATCACCCACAGATCCGTGTCGCCCAGGTTGTGGCCGGTGTGCGTCTGCGCCAGCCGCCACGTTACCTCGTCGGTTTTCAGCGTCGAGGGCTGCTTCGATCCATCGGGCAGGATGTGCTCGAGCTGCGCGCCGTTCAGGCAAACCACCACGCGCGCGTGATGCGTATGCTGTGGCTCCCAGGCATGCGCGGCAATTCTGATTTCGTAGGTGCGGCTGTGCTCGTCTTCAAAGAGAACATCGTAATTTGGCGGCAACCCCGTCATGCCCCAGGTTTCGTCGCTGCCTGATGTCCGGAACTCTACGCGCACCAGGCGCAGCGGCGTTTTTCCGGCATTTGTCAGGATCTCGGCTCCCGCCCGTTGGTTGATCGTGTCGCCGCGATGCACGGGGCTGCGCTCCGCCTGGTCGTAACCGCGCGGCGGCAACATCTGGATCGTATCGCCCTCCAGAACCACCAATACGCTCGCGTGTACTCCACCCACCTGCTCCTGGTCACCCGGCACCAGAGTCACCTCGGTCACAATGACTTTATCGTTTCTGAGGACTTCGGTCGTCGCAGCAAACAGGGGCGCGGCCCCAGTAACAAAAAACAAACCCGCGCCGATCCATCTTGATGTTTGTTGCATAGAAACTCCAGACTTGATAAACGCCGAACTGGTTGTTACACGCAGCTCACGCACGCGATCCACATGGGCGCAGCCATCCTATCATGGCCACAACAGTCCCGGCCGTGGCAACTTTGGCCAACGGCGAATATCAGTGCTTACGAATGACGGCAGCAAAGATCCGGTTCAGGCAAAGCTGATCTTTAGAGAGATGGCGGCCTCAGGCGGTTTCTTTGCTGGAAGCTGCACGTACAGTCCGGTGGCTGTCTGCCGAAACTGGACCTTATCCTGGCAACCCAACCATTCAACTCTCGTGACCCTGGCCGGAGATTGCGGGCTGGACGTGCCCAGTGCCCGGATGACGACCTCCTTTTCCGGCCATCCCAGGACCATCGCATAAACAATCGTCCCGCTCTTGTTGCGAGTGAAGCGAATGTCCTGCGCGCCGAGTTGGTTCACGTTGCTTCCGCTGGATGAGGCGCCAGGAGAAGTTTCAGGTCCTTCGCCAAACACCTTCCATGAGCCCGTCTCGTAAATAGCTTCGCCATTCACCTCGATCCATTCCGTGATCTTGTCGAGCACCGCGATCTCCTTGCTGTCGATGGTGCCGTCCGGCCGCCCCGGAATGTTCAGGATGAAAGTGCCGTTCTTGCTCACGGTGTCGATCAACCAGTGAATGATGTCGCGGGGGTTTTGGTAGCCGCCGTATTCTCCCGCCTGATTGAAGAGTTTCCGATCGTAGTGCCAGCCTCCGATACAGGTTTCCGATTGCCAGGGGTACGCGGAAATGCCGCTCGTCACGCCGCGCTCAATGTCGGCGACTACGGCCTTGGCCAGATGATCGGGCACCTGCTTGGTGGTGACAACGCCTTCCATCCTTCCGCGTGTCTTGAGAATGTGGTTATAGAAATAGGCCGTGGCGTTCATGCCGCCCCAGCCGAGCGGAAGCAGAGAATTGTCAAGGTAGAGAAGATCGGGATCATGTTGATCGACCAGATCGCGCGTCCGATCGTAAAAATTCTTCACATAGGAAGCGTCAGGCAGCGCCATCGGCGGGTGCTTGGGAGCGTAGAGTTGTTGCGGATCGAATCCCTGCCACCATTGCCCCTTGCCGTCGGCCAAAGTCAAACAGCCATCATAGGAAACGCCCGCCAAGGGACCGGATCGATCGGCGCCGTGGGCGGTCTGGAACCACCACCAGTTGCGCGGCTGATGCACAGTGACGCCAAATCGCAGCCCCTGTTTGCGGGCCGCCGCCGCCCAGTCGCCGATGACGTCTCTGTGCGGACCGATGTTGATCGCGTTCCATGGGTTATGCCTCGAGTTCCAGGCATCGAAGTTGTCGTGATGATTGGCCAGCGCAAGAAAGAACCGAGCGCCGGCTTTTTTGTACCGCGCAATCAACGCCTCCGGCTCCCAGTTGCGCAGAGTCCACTGTGGGCACAGGTCTTTGAAGCCGAATTGGGAAGGATGGCCGTAGTGCTCCAGGTGATACTTGTACTGCTCGGAACCCTGCATGTACATGTTGCGCGCGTACCAGTCTCCCGCCTCCGGAACACACTGCGGGCTCCAGTGTGCCCAGATCCCGAACTTGGCATCTCGATACCACTCAGGGACCTCGTATTGCAACAATGAATCCCAGGTGGCCTGATAGGGCCCATCTCCGGCCAGTCCGGGAATGGGAGAGATCATGGGCACGCCGTTCCACGATCCGCCAGGAACCGGCAAGCTCGGCGGAATCTTCGGGCCGGATTCGGAATTGGGGCTTACTTGCCAGGTTGCCTCGTCAAGATGTTCGCTGACGAATTGTCCATTTTGCAGTTCATAAAACGTTCTGCGATCGGCGGGCGTGGCGCAAAACTGCGCATAATCTTCGCTGAGCTCATGAAATCCGTTTAAGGCGGGGCCATTCAGGGCTCGTGCTGGCGCCGAGTCGCCCTCCTGGGCGCCGATGGGCAGAGTCCCGGCTGCGGCGGCAGCCGCAACCAGCCTGCAAAAATCTCTCCGATGCATGGATGCCTCGACTTCCAACTTATGTGGTTCCAGCCTTCACGTCAAAGGCGGAGCAAGTCCGGTCCATGAGTCATTTACTGTGCGCCTTACCGTAAATTCACTTGTCAGCTCCGCCCGGTGGCCGGGAGGATGCAAACTGGCCGGAAGCAGCGCCTGGAGGATTGTCGGTTGATGCGGACGTTGAAGTGTGGCTTTTATCTCGCGGTGCTTGGCTGTTCCTTCTCTCTCTTGACGGCGCAAACCAATACCCCGGCATTGACTCCTCATCTTTACCTCTCCGATGCCGATGTGGCGCGGTTGCGACACCAGGCCGGGATTCCGGCATTGGCTGCCGCTTATGCAGACCTGGAGACGAAGACGAACCGGAGCGTGGACGCCTGGCTCAAGAAATATCCTGTCCCCCCCGCTCCGCGCTCCACCGGGGAACTCGTGGCCACGGGCAAACGCGACCATCCTTCGCCCGACTTCAGGACCATTGCCGCGGCCTACGCGCTTCATCCCACACCGGTGCTCGGGTGGGTGCTGCGCGAGAAACTGATGGCCGCCATCGGCGTGCGCCAGATTAACAACTACTGGTTTAACGACGGAATCCATGAAGGCGAGGCCTCAATGCAATTTCTCGAGGCCTATGACCTCGCCGCAGCGGCCGGCCTGATGAGCGCGGAAGACAAGCAAGCCGTCAAGGAAGAACTGCGGCGCTGTGCGCATTTTTTGCAGGGTTGGATGCTCGACAGTTGGTGGCCCGATGAGCGGTTTTCCCAGGGATATACCTGGTACTACCGCAGTGTGTACTGCCTCAATTTTCACATTTTCGCCACTTCGATGATGGGAACCATCGCGATGCTTTATCCCGACCTTCCCGAGTCTCCGGAGTGGCTGCGATCGGCGCAATCGGAGCTTCCCAAGCTGCTTTTCACAGAGTTCGGGCTCGACGGCGCCTACGGAGAGGGCTCGATCCACTACTGGAGCCTGTCGGCTCACGCCCTGCTGCAATTCATGGTGGCCAGCCGCAACCTCGGAGTGCGCGATTACTTCGCCGATCCCGCGATGACGGATGCGATGCGCCGCACGCTCGAGTGGAGGATCAACCTCACAGAGCCAGATGGTCATGTCTTTGCCGTGGGCGATTCGGATCGCGATACCGTGGGCGCGGAGGAGTTGATCGAGGGCGGAAAGCTTCTGAACGAACCGACGTTTGTCTGGGCGGGCCGGACCATCATCGAGCGCGGTCGCCCGGGAATGATTCCGGACGATCCCTACGAACTTTTTCATTATGATTTTTCCGCCACGGCAACCGCTCCCACCGATCTCTCCGCTAACCATCCCTTCTCCGGCTACGGAATCTTCCGCTCTGGTTGGAGCGCGCAGGATAACTACTTCCTTCTTAAATACGGAACGACATTCATCGGGCGGCGCGAGAACGAAACCGGGCTCGTCATCTCCGGCCATGCTCATGCCGACGCACTGGAACTGGAGCTCTGCTACAAGGGGATCCCGATCACCGTGGACCGGGGCCGCGTGGGTCGCTATCAGGACTGGGACACCTATGGTGGCTACTCCAAGGCGACCATCGCGCACAACACCGTCGGCATCGGCAACCCATGGGGCTACGACCGGCTCGATGGGCTCTATGCCGAACATGTCAAGCAGCACGGCAAGGAGTTTCTCTACGAGACCTCGCAAAACGATATTGGCCGCGCCGATACGGAGCTGAGAGCCTACGGGGACGTGGGGCAAATCGGCATCATTTCTGCAAAGCTCAAGACCTACGATCATGTGTCGCAGCAACGCAGCGTGGTCTGGTTCCGCGACCTCGGCGTGGCTGTGGTCAGCGACCAAATGGAAAGCGACCGTGTGCAACCGTATGAGTGGTATCTCAATCCCGCTGGGAATCTGCTTGCCCATGGCAAGGCGCTCACTTTTGGCGATGACGTGGCCAGGCTCGACGTGGTTCCGATCACGCCCGGCGATGAGACGGTCCAGACTGTCCCCCAGGGAGACCCGAGGCTGCCTCCGTATTACTTCGGACTGCGCCCCACAGAGGCGCCCGGAGGATGGTCTCCCAAGAATCGAGAGGATAATTTCACGCTGCTGGTGCTCAAAAAAAATGCCCAGTCGACGGATTTTCTGAATGTCCTGGTCCCGTATGAAAATGACTCTCCGTTTGCGGTATCGGCCATGGGCGCGAAAGGAGCCATGCTCACCGGGAAAGACACCACTCTGCTTGTAACTTCCGGTGGAAATGACCATGTCACACTTTCCACAGACGGAAGTTTTGCAGTGGCTCGTCTGGACCAGGGATCGCTCTCGAGCTACGCGCTCCATCACGGGTTCAACCTCGAGCTTGGGAATGAAGAACTGATGAAAGTTGAGCTGCTCAGCAAGCCCTGGGAGCCCTTCTTCGACAGCGCGGTGACCGGCGCCGTGAGCCTCGCTGAACATCGCGCCAGCTTCAGTTTCCCGCTCAGTCCCATGGACAAGGGGCTCATTATGTTTAGCCCCAAGGTCAAGGAAGGCGAGGAGCAACCTCTCCCGCTCCAGGTTGCGGTCAGCTTCCGGGTGAATGAAAAGCCAAAGCGCATCGTCGCCCTGCGATCCGCGACGGAAACGCCAAAACTCGATGATCCAGCATTCGATCGATTGACAGTCCCCTGGAAGAACGATCCCCATCAAGGGCATTACCTGCGCGAGCCGCTTGATTTCACCTGGGACGCGGAAAAGAAACTAGTGACCGTGATCCTCGATGTCGGAATCCGCCAGCTCGTCTGGGAGTAGGGCGTTTGTGGTAAAGGCAGAGTGTACGCGCCGCGGACCTTGCAGCGCGGTTGCGCCGCGCTCTTCCTCTCGAGCGACGGCGCGCGTGTGATTCACGGTGCGTCGATTCCGGTGTTTGGCAACAATTGACGGCGCGGCTCCAGCAATGAAAAGGCCGGAATTGTATCTCCCGGCCTCTCTCAAAGAATTGGAGCTGCAATCGACTTTCCCGAGCGGCAATGAGGAAGGCTCGGCCCAGTCGATCAATTCTTACCCAGCAGCCGGAACGTAGGGGAATGTCTTCGATGGCTTCGATGTGACCGACTCCTTGCCGATCCCAAGGCTGATCGGAGTGTTCGCCGCGGTGGAGAACATGACGTTAGGCGCGTTGTCTGTGAGTGAGCGGCCGTTCCATTCCGTGAAGCCGAACGACGCCTGTGTGCCGACCTGGTAAGGGAGCATGTTCGGGAACAACCGGTGCGCGATCTTCTCTCCATACACTTGCGGATCTTCAGCCGTTCCATATGCGGCAACCACGGCCGCCATCTTTTTGGAAAGAGCCTCTCCGTAGGTTGCGAAGTCATCGGCCGGACGTCCGGCATTGAGACGGTTACCGAGATCTTCGTTGTACTGCGCGAAGAGCGGCGGGATCATGGGAAGACCGATGCGGTTGATGGAGCGCCATCCCCCGGCATCCGTGCCGAGCGAGGCCACTGCCCACACACTGATGCGGCGATTGTTGTCTGCACCGGCGAGCAACTCGCCGTCGGGCAGTTCCAACACGATCGCGTATACGGTCTGCCCGGCAAAAAAGTTCTTCGCCTGACTTGGTTCCCAGCCGCCAAGGTTTACAACGGTGCCGTCCTGGAACGCGTGACCCACCGCGTGCAGTACGGTTGGCTCAATCCAGAACGGGTCACCGGCGTGACCGGCCCATGCACGCACACTCGACGGCGTGGTAACCGGCTCGTCTGTTGTTCCCTGAGCGATGACCGTTCCGGCGGCGTGGGGATCAACAGCTTCTGCCCCGGAAATGCGCCGCACGGTATAGCGTTGTTTGCCCTGCGCGTCGCGTTCATCGAACGTGAAGCGGTAAGTTACCTCTTCAACAGCGTCGCCGTTGAGGTCGACTTTGAACTCATACATCCCTTCGGGGTGGTAGCCGGGAACTTTTGGCTGTCCGAGTGAGTGGCAGACATTGATCACGAATACAGTGCCGACCTGGCCGCGGAATGCGTAGAGATCGGTGATGTCAAGACGGACGTCCTGCCGGGCGATCGGTGAGTCGAGATGGTGAGACATGATTTCTCCCTTCGCGATTTTGGAATGTCTTGGGGGCCCGGTGTGGATCGACAGAGCTGAGGCGGCCCGACGCAGACTCATCCCTGCCGCCACGATTGTGCCGCCGATAAGAACTTTTCGGCGCGAAATCTCTGTACTTTCGTCTGTCGTTGCTTGGGGAATATTCACTTTTTCGATGAGCCGCATCAAGATACGCCTCCTTGGTGGGAAGAGACTCCGTAAATGGGCCGAAACCCACGAAGATGGGGCCGAACCTGGGGAACGATCCGGACCGATTATAGGCAGCGGGGGAAAAATCTGTCTATCATAATCTTCGATTAGGGTCCGCTCGCGGTGCCTGCCCTGTCGCTGCATCCGGCCGGCAATCTTCGCTCACCTCTATTAGCTCACCGCCGGCGATGGCCCCGACAACGCGCGAGCTGACGGCGAGGCCAATCCACCGCAGGGGGTGCATCGGCTTCCAACTCAGGTGGCCCCATCTTGCATGTCAAAGGCGGAGCAAGTATGGTCAATCACAGCGCTTCGTAAACGATTCTAACGTCCGGCAGAGGGCAGCCATGCTCAGTTTGACCGTGATTCCGAGGTTGACAGGCTGCGCACTGGTGCCAATCGCGCGCCCGGAAGCACCCCAATTCAAACGGTCCACGGGCCATTTACTGTACGCCTTACCGTAAATTCACTTGTCAGTTCCGCTTCGTGGCCGCGAGGATGCAGACTGACCCCACCAGCGAAAGGTATATTAAGGTTGATTATGACCGAGCAGTCTGGTTCGAAAGGCACGTCTGGCCTTGGCCCGTTCAATCGCCGCCACTTTTTGATGGCTGCCGGATCGGCCGCAATTTTGCCTTCGGTTCTTAAAGCTCGCGCTTCACAGACCTCGGAACCGAAGACCCCAGCCAACAACCGCATCAATCTTGGCGTCATCGGCATGGGCTGGCAGGGCCCGGGCAACACCAAAGCTTTTCTGGCTTCAGACGACTGCCAGGTGGTGGCGGCGTGCGACATCGACAAGGATCATCTTGAGGCCGCGGTGAAGATGATCAACGACAACTACGGGACCGAGGATTGCAAAGGTTATCACGATTATCGTGAGCTGCTGGCCCGCGAAGATATTGATGCCGTGATGATCGCCGTGCCCGATCACTGGCACGAGGTTCTGGCCACTGAAGCGGCGCGGCACAAGAAGGACATCTACTCTGAGAAGCCGCTTGCGCATACAGTCGCCGAACAGCAGTCGATTGTGCGCGCGGTGGAGGAGAACAACATTATCTGGCAGATGGGCTCGTGGCAGCGTTCGGTGCCGAACTTCCACAAGGCTGCGGAGATTGTGCGCAACGGGTTGATCGGCACGGTGACACGCGTTGAGGTCGGCCTGCCGGCCGGCGACTCGGATTACGAAGACGTGCAGAAGTTGGCGATGGCCAAACTGGCAGCGGCAGGCGTGATGGCGAAAAGCCTGGCCGAAGTTGTGGAAGGGTCGAAGGGTTGGGACCTTTTGGTGACTGATCCTCCGGCCGGCCTCGACTACAACACGTGGGTCGGCCCGTCGAAGATGGGGCCGTACATCCGGGCCCAGTCGCACAAATCATGGCGGTGGAACTACAACACCGGCGGCGGGCAGCTGATGGATTGGATCGGCCATCATTGCGACATTGCGCACTGGGGTCTGGACTTCGACAACTCCGGTCCGTCTGAGGTAGAAGGCAGCGGCGAGTTGCCGCCGAGTGGCGCGGTGTGGAATGCGGCGCCAAAGTACCGCTTTGAGCTCAAGTATCCGCGGGGCATCACGATGACCATCGCCGGCGGGTACCCGGACATCAAGAGCGGCACGAAGTGGATCGGCAGCGAGGGCTGGGTGTATGTGGACCGCGGCAAGTTCGACGCCTCAAACCCCGCCTGGAAAGAAGGCAAGAGCCTGCCCAGAGAACTGCGCAAGGTGAAACTCTATATCTCTGACAGTCACCAGCAGAACTTCCTGGACTGCATCAAGACGCGCCAGCCCACCATCACCCCGGTGCAGGTGGGGCATCACTCGGCCATTCCTGGCCATCTTTGCCTGATCGCGATGCTTACCGGTCGCAAGATCCGGTGGGACGTGCAGACAGAGAAGATCATCGGCGATCCCGAAGCCAGCAAGCTGCTGACCCGCGAGTACCGGGCGCCTTGGAAGATGAGCTAAGCGCGCTACGTGCCGTAGCCGGTCCTCTTCACTCAGTCAACTACACTGGATTACGGAAGCACTTATAAACTCCATACTTCAGCCTGCTGACCGAGGAAGCATAACCATTTCAATCTGAGGCATTATGAAGTCCGTAACACGCAGGAGTTTTATTGGTGGGGCAGCAGCGGTTGCTGCAATCCCTTCATCGAGAATCTCGTTTGGAATGCCGATGGGGCTGACCCCGGGTATCCAGCTTTACAGTGTGCGGCAGCAGATGGCAGAGGACTTTGAAGGAGCGCTGGCGGCGGTGCGGGCGGCCGGATTCCTCGAGGTGGAGTCTGCCTCACTGCCAAGGAAGCCGGCGGCAGAGATCCGCGTGGCACTCGATAAGGCGGGGCTGAAATGCGTCAGTACGCACCGCTCGTTTGTCGACGTCACCAGAGACCTCGACGCCACCACGGAGTTTGAAAAGGTCATCGGCGTGAGCTACATCATCTGTCCGGGACCGGGACGCAGAAACTCTCCTGATCCAGGCTCAAAGCCGGGGCCACTGACGATCGACGACTGGAAGTACAACGCTGAGGAGTTCAACAAAACGGGCGAGAAGCTGAAGAAGGCAGGCCTCACCTTCGGCTATCACAACCACTGGTCGGAATTTGTGCCGGTCGACGGCAAGGTGCCTTACGAGGAGCTGCTCAGACTCTGCGAGCCGGACAAAATGACCTTCGAGATGGACTGCGGCTGGGTGAAGGTCGCGGGCCAGGACCCCATCGCCCTGATGAAGACGTACCCGCACCGCTTCTCCATGCTCCACGTCAAGGACTTCCATCTTCCGCCCAACATCTCGTTCGCGACGCACGAGGAGGCGAAGGTGACGGAGTTAGGCCGCGGCTCGATTGACTACAGGCCCATCTTTGCCCAGGCGGCAAGAAACCAGAAGATTACGCACGCCTTTGTCGAGCAAGAGGAATTCGATATCCCCTGGAAGGAGTCACTGAAAGTGGATGCGGATTACCTCAAGAGCCTCACCATTTAGTGCATTTTTATTGATCGAGGAACCATGTCTGATTCAACTGAATTGAAACTGGGAACTTATGGGAAGGTCAATTGGGATTTTACCTTCGCCTTCCTGGCTCTGCGCCTGTGGCTGGGCGTACGTGCCCTGTTCGTGGGCATTGAGAAATTCGGCGCCTATAAATCGGTGGCGATGCCGCTGATCGACCCAGCGACCGGCCAGCCGGATGCGAGCGGCGTGATGGTGAACGTGAACGTCAAGTCGTATGCGTTGGCCAACTACGCGGGTATTCCCGAATCGATGGCAAGCAAGTTCGCGCACGAACCATTGCTGCCGAAGTTCGCGCTGGTGGTCTTCGACCGCATGCTGGGGCCGGCCTTCATTCTCACTGGAATCATGCTGCTGATCGGGCTGGGCACGCGGCTATCGCTCGCGGCGCAGGGGTTGCTGTTCATCGCGCTGACGGTCGGCCTGGTGCTGATCAATCAGGACGACGGCGTGGCGTGGCTGGGCATTCATATTGGCTTGGTGGCGGCAGCCTTTCTTCTCGTCGAATACAACCGATTTGCGGTGCTGAACAAATGGTGAACCCACTTCTAAATCGCCGTGACTTCATCAGCGCGACCGCGGTGGCCGGCGCCGGCATGCTTTTGGACGGCTGCAAATCCGAATCCGGCGAAGAGAAGGCGGCGCAAAAGAAATCTTCGCTGAATACCATCAATATCGCTCTCATCGGCTATGGCGAAGAGGGCAAGGTCCTGCTGGAGCCGCTGCTGAATATCGAGGGCGTGCGGGTGGTGGCGCTGTGTGACATCTGGGACTTCCACCGGAACGAGGGCGCGCGCTATCTCGAGAAGCTCGGCAACCGGGTGAACGCCTACGAAAACTACGAAGATCTGCTCGCACAGGAAAAGAACCTCCAGGCAGTAGTGATCGCGACCCCGGACTTCTGGCATGCGCCGATGACCAATACCTGCCTGAAGGCCGGACTGCACGTCTACTGCGAAAAGATGATGAGCGACACCATCGAGGGAGCGCGCTCCATGGTGACGACCATGCGCGAGACTGGCAAGCTGTTGCAGATCGGCCATCAGCGGCGCAGCAACCCGCGTTATCTATTCACCTTGAACCGCCTTCTGCACGAGGCGCAGTTCTGCGGCCGTCTGACAGCAGCGCAGGGGCAATGGAACCGCGCGGTGAAGGAAGATTTCGGCTGGCCCAAAAAATACGAAATGCCCTCGAGCCTGCTTGCCAAATACGGCTACAAGGACATGCACCAGTTCCGCAACTGGCGCTGGTTCAAGGGACTGGGCGGCGGGCCGCTCTCTGACCTGGGCGCGCATCAGATCGACATCTTCAACTGGTGGCTGGGCACGCCGAAGTCGGTGATGGCCAGCGGCGGGCTGGACTACTACAAGAATCATGACTGGTATGACAACGCGATGGTCATCTACGAGTACCCGATGGCCGAAGGCGTGTTGCGTGCGTTCTACCAGGTGCAGACGACAACCAGCGCCGGCGGGGGTTACTTTGAGATGTTCATGGGCGACGACGGCACCATCAAGATGTCAGAGGATCCGTCAATCTGCGCGATCTGGCGCGAAGCGCGCGCTACTGAGGTGAGCTGGGACGACATGGTAGCCAAGGGCTACGTCAGCCCAAAGCCGACCACCGGCGAGGAAGCGGCCAAAGTGGACGTGCGCGAGACCGCGCAACTGGAGGAGTACGAGATCCCGGTCTTCTTCAACAAACCGGTGCACCAGCCGCACCTGGAGAACTTCTTCAACGCCATTCGCGGAACAGCGAAACTGAACTGCCCGGCCGACGACGCATTCACCAGTGAATACGTGATCCATAAAGCCAATGATGCTATCGCCGCCCAAACGCGGCTTGTCATCACCCCGGAGGAAGTGAAAACCTAAGATGATGAAGCTGAACTCCAGACAAAATTTTGCCCTATTCGTAGCACTACTGGTTGCCGTCTCTGCATTCGCACAGAACAAAGAGGTCTTGAAGACAAAGCTGCCTGCGCCGCTCTTTGTGGGCACGCCCGTGCCGCTGAATGTGCCCAACCTCGAACCGCCCATGCGCGGCAAGCGTCCGGATTTTTATGTTCCCGCGGGCACCAGGAACCTGGCGCTGAACAAGAAGGTCACCGCGAGCGACAACGATCCCGATGTCGGAACGCTGGATATGATCGTCGACGGCGACAAGGACGGCAATGAAGGTTCGTGGGTGGAACTGGGTCCGGGCAAGCAGTGGGTCGAGATCGATCTGGCGCATCGTGCGAACATCTACGCGGTGATTGTGTGGCACTTCCACTCGCAGCCGCGCGTGTATCGCGACGTGGTGGTGCAGGTCTCCGACGATCCGACATTCCGATCGGGCGTGACGACCATCTTCAACAACGACTTTCATAACGACCTTGGCCTGGGCGCGGGCCACGACTTGAATTACATCGAGACGTATCAAGGCAAGCTGATCGACGCCAAGGGCGCGGCGGGGCGGTATGTGCGTCTCTATAGCAACGGGAATACGACCAACAAGCTGAACCACTACATCGAGGTTGAGGTGTGGGGCAAGCCCGCCTGAGCCCGTCCGCGCGGTGGATTCGCTGGGCGGCGTTCGCCGCAGTAGCGCTTTTCGGTTTGGCTATGCGCCTGCCGCAACTGGGCGCACGGCCCATGCACACCGATGAGGCCGTTAACGCGTACATCGTTGGTGAATTGCTGGCCGGGCAGAAGTATACCTACGATCCTCAGGACCGGCATGGGCCAGCGCTCGCCGCGTTGGCGCTGCCACTCGCCAGATTGCAGGGCGCAAAAACATTTGCCGAATTGACGGAAACGGAGCTGCGCCGCACGCCGGTTGTGGCCGGAACGGTCACAATTCTGCTCTTTGCCGCGGCGGCCGAGATTTTCGGCTTTGTCCCGTGCCTGATCGCCGCGCTGCTGTTTGCCTGCGCATCGCTTACTGTCTATTACGACCGTTACTTCATCCACGAGTCGCTTTTTGTCGCGGCCACCTTCGGGTTGATCCTGTGCGGCTGGTACGCGTGCACACGGCGCTCTGCGAAGCTGGCGGTGTTGGCTGCTATATGCGCCGCAGTGATGCTGGCCTGCAAAGAGACTGCGGTTCTGCACTTTGCTGCGCTGGCGGCCGCGGCGCTCGTCTACTGGCTCTGGAATCTGCGCAGAAGGAGACCTTCCGCTTCGTGGAGGCCCTGGACGGTGTCGACTGCTGTTGTCGTTTTCTTTCTGTTGAGCACAGCTCTGTTCACCTGGTTCGGCACGAACTGGAGCGCGCTGGCCGCGCTCGCGCATGCGGCTCCGAACTTTGCGGCGCGCGCGCACGGCGAGGGCCACGCGCAACCTTTCTGGTATTACGCGTATCTGCTCGCCGGCGGCCACTCCGGCGCGCTGATCTGCGCCGTCGCGTGCATCGGGCTGCTGCTGGCAGTGCGCAAGCGCGAGGCTTCGCCGTTTGCCTTGCTGGCGTATTACGCGGTTCTTGTTTTCGTTCTCTACAGCGCAATTCCCTACAAGACACCGTGGCTGGCGCTGAACTTCTGGTTGCCTATTGCGCTGCTCGTAGGGCTGGCGGCCGCGTCGCTGTGGCGCATGCCGGCTAGGCATCCAGCGGTGCGTGTTACGCTGCGCGCCGCTTGCCTTGTCGCGGCCGCTGTGGCCGCGGTTCTCATCGCGCACGACACGCGGCAGCGCGTCTTTCTCGATCCTGCTGGCGAGGACAACCCCTATGCCTACGCTCACACGTCTGAGGATCTGCTGGGGCTTCCCACGGAGCTTGCGGAGATGGTGCGCCAGGAAGGCCTCGCGTCGCCGCGCATCGCTGTGATTGCCGCCGATCCCTGGCCACTGCCGTGGTACCTGCGGCAGTATGCGCAGGTGGGCTACTGGCAACCGGGGCAGACGGTGGGCCAGGCGAATTTTTATATCACCTCAACCGGCGCAGCGAATCAGTATGCCGACCAACTGAAGGATTTCCGTGCGGATTTCTTTGGCGAGCGGCCAGGCGTGCTGATCCTTCTGTGGTCGCCCGCGCCGAAATGAGATCGTATGGCTAACATTCACCAATTCAATCATCGCGCCATGGCGACATTCTTCGAGGTGCGCATCGCCGACGAAGAAAAGTCGTATGCCGCGCAGGCTGCGCAGGCCGCGCTCGATCTGCTGGACAAGTTGGAATCGCGCCTGAGTCGTTTTCGCGCGCACAGCGATGTGGCGCAGATTGCGGAGTTGGCGCCAGGCGAAACGATGCGGCTGAGCGAGCCAACCTTTGCCTGCCTTGAAATTGCAAACAAGATGGAATTGGCCACGTTTGGCGCATTTTCCGTCACAGCCGCCGCTTTGCAATCGCAATCCTCCTTACCGCAGTGGGATTTGCTTCCCGCGGAGCTTTCCATTCGTTGCGAAAGTGGGCGATTGCAATTCGATCTGGGCGCCATCGGCAAGGGGTTTGCACTCGACCGCATGGCGGAGCTGCTGCGCAGTTGGGATTGCCCCTCGTTTTTATTGGTTGCTGGCGGCAGCAGCATTCTGGCAGGCGATCCGCCGAAGGGAACTGCCGGTTGGTCTTGCGGCCTGGGTGATGACCACGCACCGCAGCGATTCTTTCTGACGCGCACTTCGTTGAGCGGATCGGGGCTCGCGGTGAAAGGAAACCATATTCTCGATCCGCGCACTGGCCGGCCGGCCTTGCGGAAAAACCGTGTCTGGGCGCTGGCCAATACAGCGGCTGAGTCGGACGCGCTCTCTACGGCGTGTATGGTTTTGAGCGAGCCGGAGCTTGACCAATTGCTTGCGCAAGACCACTCGTGGCTGTTTTTTCTCGAGACAGACGGAGTCATCAAACCCATGGGAAATCGCGCACTCCCATCGCAAGACTAATCTCTTGCGATAGGGTCTTGGATCCATTCCACAAGATTGCGATTTACCCCAAATAGCCACGAACAGTGGAGCGACTGGTTTTCACAGGACCTCTCGGCCTGCGCGATTGGGCTCCGCGTTTGGATCAGGAAAGAACCCAGCCGGAACGGTTTTCACGTTTGATGAACGGTGCGGCTTCGGGACAATTCCTTGCAACCATCTTCGGTCCATCCCATTCGATCTTCCGGCCCGCACGCAAAGACACGCAGCCGAGCAGCATGATTTCGGTCAGGCGCGAGGCGATTTCAAAACGCGAGTAGCAGAGTTCCGGCTTGTTTTCCCAGATGGCTGTGAGCCACTCCTGTGTATGGCTGAAATTGTTGTCTTTTCCATAAGGGTTGCGCGGGATGCGCTCGGCAAATTGCGCCAGCGCGGGGTGCTTGGTGTAATGGATGTATTTCTGATCGTCTTTCAGCTTCACGAAGAAACTGGTTCCGTAATCGTCCGGTGAAAAGACAGAGCCTCCGTCGCCAATCAGCAGGCAACCGCTGTTGGGAATGTCACCACGCAGCGCGACGATGTCGGCAGTGAGTTCAATCGGTGGCTTGTTGCTGAAGTCATGGCCATCAGGAGCTGTCGCGTCGGGCTGGCCGCCGTCATACCACCAGAGTGTCACCGCATCCTGCTCGATCGCTCTGTGATGATGGAATCGACGCGGTTGAGCGACCGAGATGGAAGTTTTGCGTCCGGGGAATTCATAGCGAATTTTCGAGCCCACGGGATAAGATTCCTTGTTCATCTTGCTGAGAGATGTCGCTTCAATCTCCGTCGGGTAGCCCAGGTTCAAGGCGCGGAACGGCAGATTGACCGTGTGGCACGCCATGTCGCCCAGCGCGCCGGTGCCGAAATCCTGCCAGCCGCGCCAATTAAATGGAATGTAAATTCCATACTGATCATTGGGATCACGGCTGCCCTTATATGGCCGCATCGGAGCCGGTCCAATCCACTTGTCCCAATCCAATGTGTCAGGAATCGGGTCTTCTCCCTGCGGACGATCCATTCCCTGCGGCCAGACTGGACGGTTCGTCCAGACGTGAACCTGATGCACCTGTCCGATGAGTCCGTCCTGAATCGTCTCGACCCCGCGGCGCAAGCCGTCCGCAGCGCTGCCCTGATTGCCCATCTGCGTGACGATTTTCTTCTCTTTTGCCATCTTTCGCAGATAGCGCGCCTCATAAACTGTCTGCGTCAATGGTTTCTGGCAATAAACGGCCTTGTGCATCTGCATCGCCGCCGACGCCACAATCGCATGCAAGTGATCGGGCGTGGAAACCGTCACACCATCAATCTGGTTGCCCATTTCGTCCAGCATCTGGCGGAAATCTTTGTAAAACTTCGCGTTCGGATATTTTTCCGTCTGCCTCGCGTAACCCCCTGAGCCCGAATCCACGTCGCACAGCGCGACAATGTTTTCACCGGCCTTGGCACAGGCATTGGTGTCGCTCTGGCCTTTGCCACCCAATGCGCCGATGCAGGCGATGTTCAATTTGCTGTTCAGATTCTGACCGCGCAAAAGCGCTGGCACACCGAACGCCAGCGCACCGGCGGCCAGAGAAGTAGTCTTGATGAAATCGCGGCGATTGACGCCAGAGGACGGGACGAGTTCCGGAGATTTCCTCCAGAATAAAGTTTCTGAATTTTTCAGCACGAGCAACAGCATACACGTGCCGGGGTAGGTGGGTGAAGGCACGGCGGGCGCCGTATTCAGCTAGATTCGATTTCGATACAAATGGCGGTAATTCGACGAATGCAATGGATCTCGCCGGCCACAGGTGAAGTATGGATACCGAAATTCAGTCGCGCTGCGGTTATGCCGGGCGTCCAGGCAGATACTGTTCCAGAAAACGCCGCGCCAGGATGAATCCGTCTTTGCGCTGCTGCGGAAAATCGGGAAGGTTCGCGGTGTGCGGCACATCCCAGAATGCGTCTTCGTGCTCCACCGCGATGCCGCCGTTGAAGCGAATCTGCAGCAGCACCGTGAGGAACGCCGTCCAGTTCAAAATCCCCTGTCCGGGGATCCGATAACGCCACCATCCCTGCCCGGCTATGCCCACCTGTTGCAGCACAGGCTCAGTGATCTCCGTATCCTTGGCATGCACCGCAAGGATACGGTCTTTGAACTGCCACGCCGCATTGACCGGGTCGATGTAGAGTCGCACAAAATGCGAGGGATCGAATTCCAGCCCCAGCCGCTTGCTCGGGACGCGGTCGAAAACGGCCTGCATCGCTGCCGGGGTGCTCGCGAAATTGACGCCGGTAGGATAATTCTCCCATCCCATTGCGACGTCGAGCTTCTCGCAAACGGGCAGGTATTTTTCGTTGAAGACATCGGCGAAGGCCGCGGCCTGATCCTGCATGCTGACGCCCGGTTGCCCGCCGCTGAAGGTGCCGACAAACCTGCAGCCCAGGCGATGGCAGAATTCCAGCGCGCGAATAAAATCGGCCTGCGCTGTCAAGCGCTTGCCCGCATCGGGATCCATGTGGTTCGGTCCGAAGTACTCGATGCTGACAATGCGAATGCCTGCGTTGCGCGCCGTGGCCAGAATCTGATCGATCGCGCTGTCGCTCAGGGTCGGATTGAAGTCCGGCCCCGGCGTGACGACGACGCCTTCGTAACCGGCCTGTGCGGCAAAGGCGAGCTTCTGCGGCGAGTACGGCGTGATGATGGAGAGCTTGGGATAGGGCGTATCCGGTGGCGTACCCGCTTGCGCTGCAGGCGCCTGCTCTGCCTCAATCGGGGCAACCGCTGTTCCCGCCACGCCGAGAGCCGCCGCGGATGTGCCGCCCACCTTCAAAAAATCTCGCCGGTTCCAAAACACGTTTTCGCTATCCACAAGCACGTCCCGCCTTAGGGGCCCTGGCTCCTAAGAACAACCGGAGGTCGACCCGCAGCTCATGCAGCGGTAGCAGCTGCCGTTGCGCACCATAATCGCCCCGCAGACGTTGCAGCTTGGCGCGTCGCCCATGTCGTACATGTCGCGCATGGCGTCGGCTGCGTGATACAAACCGCGGTCCTGCAGGCTGGGCAAGTGGGTGGGCGAGACCGCCGCCGACTGGCGCGGTTGCACCTCGGGCGCAATGCCTCCGCCTCCGCCCGCAGTCACGCCGCCGCCATGCCCGCTCACCAGGTTGAGCCGTTTGGCCACCTCCTCGGCGAGCTGCGCCAGGCGATCCTGCGACGTGGCTGCTTGCTCCTCCTCGACATCGCTTTCCTCGAGCAGGCTTGGCGATGCGGGCAGCGCCGGCGCCTTGGGAGCCAGACCCGCGAACAGCGTCAACTGCTCGCCCGAAAGGAATCGCAGGTTGAGCCAGCGGAACATGTAATCCATCAGGCTCTTGGCATAGCCAATCTGCTCGTTGCCCGTCCAGCCCGAAGGCTCGAAGCGCGTGTGCGCGAACTTCTCGCACAGTACCTTGAGCGGCACGCCATGCTGCAGCGCCAAGGAAACCGACGTGGCAAAAGCGTCCATTAAGCCGGAAACCGTCGATCCCTCTTTGGCCATGCGGATGAAAATTTCGCCCGGTTGGCCGTTGGGATAGAGCCCGACCGTGATGTAGCCCTCGTGCCCGGCGATGGAGAACTTGTGCGTGATGGACGCGCGCTCCGCCTGCAGACGGTGGCGCACGGCGCGTGGCGGAGCCTTGAGGTCCTGCTCGGTTTTAGCCGTCCCACCGGCGCCCGAGTCTGTATCGACCAGAGGCGTCGCCGTCAATACCGGAACCGCGGCGGCCGTGGCAATCTCTTCAATCGCCTTCTGGAAGGCCTGCGCGGCGCCGAGCAACTGCCTGGCGCTGATCTCCAGCTTGTCGGATCCATGAGCATCGAGCGTCTTCAGGTCGGCTTCGGCAGCCGGTTGCGACGCCGACAGATGGCTGAGCACGCGGCTGCCCACAGCGTCCAGCGCCGAAGGTTCCTTCTTCGCATCCATGCTCGTGTTCAGCGGCTGCGTTCCCTTTGACCCGTCGCGGTAGATGGCCACCGCCTTGATGCCCTGCCGCCAGCTCTCCGCATACGCCTCGGCCACCTCTTCGACGGTGGCTTCGTGCGGCAGGTTCACCGTCTTCGAGATCGCGCCCGAAAGGAACGGCTGCGCGGCCGCCATCATCTTGATGTGCCCCATGTAGTGGATGGAACGCGTGCCCTTGGCCGGCTTGAAGCTGCAATCGAACACCGACAGGTGCTCCGGCTTGATGCCCGGCGCGCCCTCGATGGTGCCCGTGGCATCGATGTAGCTGACAATCGCGTTTACTTCGTCGTTGGAATAACCGAGCTTGAACAATGCGGCCGGCACTGTGTTGTTCACGATCTTGATCATGCCGCCGCCCACCAGCTTCTTGTATTTCACCAGCGCCAGGTCCGGCTCGATGCCCGTGGTATCGCAATCCATCATGAAGCCGATGGTGCCCGTGGGCGCCAGCACAGTCACCTGCGAGTTGCGGTAACCGTAGCGCTCACCGTAAAGCAAAGCCATATCCCAGCACTCGCGGCTGGCGTCGAGCAGAGCCTCGAGTTGCGGCACCATGAAGGGTTCGCCCGATGCTCCCGACTTGCCGATGTTGTTCACCTCGGCGCGGTGCATGCGGATCACGTCGAGGAAAGGCTCGCGGTTGACGTAGAAGCCCGGGCAGGCTCCGCCTTGATGCTCCACTGAGGCGGTGAGCGGCGTGGCCGAGGCCACTGGCAGACACAGCGCGGCGATGATTGCCGACTGCAGGTACGACTGTCCGCACATGATTGCCGTCATCGCCGCTGCCAAGTCGCGCCCAGCTTCGGAATCGTACGGCAGGCCGAATGACATGAGCAATGCGCCCAGGTTGGCGTAGCCCAGCCCCAGCGGCCGGTAGTCGTGCGAGTTGCGCGAGATCGCTTCGGTTGGATATCCGGAGTTGTCCACCAGGATCTCCATCGCCGTGGTCATCACCGAGATCGCGTGCCGGTAGGCTGCGATGTCGAACGTCCCTGCCGGCGTTACGAAGCGCATCAGGTTCAGGCTCGCCAGGTTGCAGGCTGAGTTGTCCAGGAACATGTACTCGCTGCATGGATTCGACGCATTGATGCGCGCCGTGTTCTTGCTGGTGTGCCACTTGTTGATGGTGTCGTCGAACTGCATGCCTGGATCACCGCAGAGCCACGTGGATTCGGCGATCTTCTGCATGATGTCGCGCGCCTTTTGGGTCTTTACGGGATGGTGGCCCTTCACCGTATAGGTGGTAAAGTCCCCATCGGCCTCGTAGGCACGCATAAACTCGTCACTGACCCGAACTGAATTGTTGGCGTTCTGGAAAAATATCGACGAAAACGCCTCGGAATCCGGACCGCTTCCGTCGTAGCCTGCCTTGATCAGCGTGTGGGCCTTGGCTTCCTCCTTGGCCTTGCACTCGATAAACTCCACAATGTCGGGGTGGTCCACATTCAGGATCACCATCTTGGCGGCGCGACGGGTCTTGCCGCCGCTCTTGATGACACCGGCAAAAGCGTCGAAGCCGCGCATGAAGCTCAAGGGCCCACTGGCCTGTCCGCCGCCCGACAGCAGTTCGTTGGAGCCGCGCAGCGACGACAGATTGGTCCCCGTTCCCGATCCCCACTTGAAGAGCATGCCTTCGGTCTTGGCCAGGGTCAGGATCGAGTCCAGCGAGTCCTCCACCGCGTTGATGAAGCAAGCCGAGCACTGCGGATTCTTGTAGCCCGTGGCCGAGTACTGCACTCCGCCCGTCACCGGGTCCCAGTGCCAGTTCTGTCCGTCCGCATCCGGCTCCAGCCGGTCGCAGCCCACGTTGAACCACACCGGGGAGTTGAACGCCGCCTTCTGCGTCAGCAACAGGTGCGCCAGTTCGTCGTGGAAAATGGCCGCATTCCCGGGCGTGGCAAAGTAGCCGCCGGCTAGGCCCCAGTCACGAATCGTCTCCGCCACGCGCCCCACCAGCTGGCGGACGCCCGTCTCGCGTTCCGGCGTGTTCATCTGCCCGTGTAGGTACTTCGAAGCCACAATATTGGTGGCCGTCATCGACCAATCCGCCGGAACCTCCACGTCCTTCTGTTCGAAGATGGTGTTTCCCTTAGTATCGGTAATCGCCGCGGTCCGGCGCTCCCACTGGAGCTCGTCATAGGGCGAAACGCCCTCGGTCGAAAAACGACGCGCAAAGGTCAGTCCCTGCTGGGTCCGCGCGGTGGATAAGAAGGCAGCCGTCGAAGTCTGGAGTTGAGCCTCGTTCATCTTGGTCCTTTCCATGGGGCAAAATCGGTGAAAAAACCCTCGATCCGGCGCGGGCGCCAGAGCGTACAACATCCTGCAAGACCTTGAAAACAAACGGAGAAAACGGGAATGAGTAAGGCCGCGAGCTTCAGGATCATTGCGGCTCCCCGGCGTTCCATGGCGCCAGTTTTTCTTTACAGTCCGTTAACAGCCGCAGATGAAAAAATACCGCTGTCCGTGGTACGTGTCAACAACAAACCACAACATCTTGTATTTTGTTGACATTTCGCGCACCTGCTCTCTAAACACCGCCATTTGCCTGTGGAAAGTCGCAAACGGCCTTGTCTGATGCGGTGTCGCGCGGTTTGTTTTGCACTCAAATCGAGGCAAAACTCGGGCCCCTGCCAGCTCCCTGTACCACTATCTAAGGGTAGTCCTTCACGAGCCCCGTCACAAGGCGCAGAACTGGTGCAGAATCGCGCATCTCCTGTGCGAATTGTGGACATCAAGGACCGGAATCGGCCTTGCCTTTGCCCTAAGCTTCAAATCGCGATTTATCGGGCAGCATCCGTTGATGCAGGACGCGGACGATCAGGATTCCACCGGCCACTATGCGGTAGAACACGACATGCTTTCCGTGCTCGAACCGGCGCAGCCCGATGCTCACCGAATCGCAGCCTCGCCCCATTCCAGGAGATTGAGAAAGCATCCGAAAACACGCTTGTAATCCGGCAGCATATCGCGCCGCCTGCTCCCCGTTCCACTGAACTGTGGTGTACCGGATGATGCCGCGAACATCGGAGCGTGCGGCGTCGGAAACAGCGTACTTAGGCAACTTTCTCGCCCTTCTCCCTGGCTACCTCACCGATATAGACGGAAAGCTCCTTGAAGAATTCCTCTCCATCCATAGAATCGCCGGCGTCGCCTTCGGCAATCGCCTTGCGCAACGCTGCCAACTTGGCCTCGTTTTCTCGCTCTTCAATCTCCAGCAGACGCAATGCCGATCGCATCACCTCGCTGGCGTTGGCATAGCGGCCCCGCTTCACGCTTCTGGCGATAAAGCGATCGAGCTCTTTTGTCAGATTCACATTTCTGGTCGGCACGGGAGGCTCCTCAAAAGCAGTATAGGACGGTTGGCAAACTATGCCAATTCTTCGGCTCGCCTTTTTTGATCATTGGGAGCGGGGAAAACCGCGAACTACGCCGTCGCTGCCGCCGCTCGCTGGCCCAACAGGCTTCCATTGCCGCGGGAGCGACTCAGGGTCAGCACGGCGAGGACAAATCTATAGAAGCCCGAGGCGCGCATATTCCTCGTGGATGATGTGATAACACTCGCACGCAGCTTGTTCGAGACCCTTGCGATTCTCGATCGTCACATTTCCTCGCGAATATGCAATCAATCCAGCCTTGTGCAACATACCGGCTGCCACGGTGACTGTGGTGCGGCGCGTGCCCAGCATCATGGCCAGAAATTCGTGGGTTATGGGTATGCGATCGTTTTGCACTCTATCCTGGCACATCAGCAGCCACCGCGCGAGGCGCTCTTCGAGTTCATGCACCCGATTGCACGCAGCCGTCTGAGCAGTTTGCACAAGCATGGCTTGTACGAATCGTTGAAAGCGCAGACGGAGTTCGCTCGATACTTCGCACTGTTCTTGCAAAACCTTGGCCTTCACGCTGAAGCCGTGTCCCGGAATTTGCATGAAGGCCCGGTTCGGAGAGCGCTCGGTGCCTAGCACGCCGGACAGTCCCACAAAACCGTCGCGTCCAATGATGCCAACCTCGACGCTGTTTCCGTTTTCCATGGTGACAACAACAGAACAAACGCCCTCTTCCAGAAAATACACGGTATCAATCGTCTGACCTGGATCGTGCAGGTTGCGGTTGATTTTGAGAGTCACCGGGGAGAGGTGGGGTGCAAGACACTTTATTTCAACTGCCGGCAGCGATGCCAGCACCCGGTTCTTGTAGGCCTGCGGAACAGGGATCGATGGCATGGTTCTCCTTCGCGCCGTGAAGCCAAAAGGCTTGCACCTGAATGCGCAAGAGAACCGACCCGAGGCCCATTTCGATCGGAGGCCCGTTTACATGCGAATCAAGATGTAGGGAGATCATACGTTGTTGAATGCACGATCTAATGTTCGATAGGCGACAGACATGCCCGAAAAAAAGGGATTACTCTATGCCCTCGACGCTGTAGGCACAACAGAAGTTCTCCCTCAACTACCGGTTCCACTGCCAGTCCCGGTGCGGCTCCTGCTTTCCCCGCTGGTAGTTTTGGGTGTTGGTAAAGGCCGCCAGTGCGGCCGAAGCCGGCTGAAACGAACGGCGTCTTGCAAGTGAAAGATTTTATTGCGCTTGTACTACTGACCGCAATTGCTGCGTCTGACGTTCTCGCCTTCCCTAAAGAACTGGCGAGAGAAACAGGCCGCATGAAGGCCGCGGTTTTACTCACATCGAAGGAGGTCGTATGGCGCTCACTGTCGTTCTCTCCGTCGGCCTGGATCCGGGCTTATTGAGAGCTCGCAATCTCGTTTTGCAATCTGCCGGATATATCGTTGTCTCCGCGCACTCCGTCACGGAGGCGGTTGATCAATTTCAGACGAGCGATTTCGATCTCGTGCTTCTTTGCCAAACCATTCCCACAAGGGACCGAGACGGACTGACTTGGTGGATGCGAGCATTCAGGCCGGGTACTCCCGTGGTTTCCGTGGCCGGGAATCTCTGCGCCGGCGACGTTGTCGCTGGTGTGACAATTGGCAGCGATCCGGCCGCACTCCTCTGGGGCATGCGGGAAGTGCTCGTCAATTCCAAGAACCTCACGGCACGGACAGCGGCCACCCTCGGCAAGCAAGAGGGCGAAGCGGCGCGAATGAAAAAGCCGCCAAGACTGAGAGTCAGCTATAAAGGGCAGACAAGAGTCACGAGGGAACACTTTGCCCCTTTTTCTCGCACCGGTTGAGCAGGAGAAGATGTTGGTTTGGAAGCGCCCATTTGACCCGCCCGCGTTGGCCTCCTTTGTTGCGCAATGAAAACGCCGCCCGTTGCGGGGCGGCGTTTTCGTCGATCGCGAAGACAGGAATCAGTCGCCGGTCTTGGATTCGATCCTCATGCCGTAGAACGATTTGTGCACGAAGAACACCGACACCAGGAAGAATGCGACGGCGAGCGAGGTGGCGAGCACAGGGTTCCTGGCGCTGAGCGTCACGGCAAGCTCGACTGCCAGCAGTCCGAACAAGGTGGTGAACTTGATGACTGGATTCATGGCCACCGATGAGGTGTCCTTGAAGGGATCGCCGACGGTGTCGCCGATTACGGTGGCATCGTGCAGAGGCGTGCCCTTCTGCTTCAGGTCAACCTCAACCACCTTCTTCGCGTTGTCCCAAGCGCCACCGGCATTGGCCATGAAGATGGCCTGGTACAAGCCGAAAACCGCAATCGAGATCAGGTAGCCGATAAAGAAGAACGGCTCAACGAACGCGAAGGCGAGCGTGGCGAAGAAGACGGCGAGAAAGATGTTGAACATTCCCTTCTGCGCGTACTTGGTGCAGATTTCGACCACCTTCTTCGAGTCACTGACCGACGCACTCTCCGCGCCTTCCAGATTGATGTGCCTCTTGATGAACTCGACCGCGCGGTAAGCGCCGGTGGTGACGGCCTGCGTGGAAGCGCCGGTGAACCAGTAAATCATAGCGCCGCCAGTGATCAGGCCGAGCAGGAATGGTGCGTGCAGCAGGGAGAGGTTCTCGACGTCATGGGTCAGTCCGTGAGTGAGGGCCATGATGATGGAGAAGATCATGGTGGTTGCGCCGACTACGGCGGTGCCGATGAGCACCGGCTTGGCGGAAGCCTTGAAGGTGTTGCCGGCTCCGTCATTGGCTTCGAGCAGGTATTTTGCGCGTTCGAATTTCACGTCGAAGTTGTAGTCCTTCTTCAACTCGGCTTCGATGCCGGGAACGGTTTCGATCAGCGACAACTCGTAGATGGATTGCGCATTGTCGGTGACCGGCCCGTAGGAGTCGACGGCGATGGTGACTGGGCCCATGCCCAGGAAGCCGAACGCTACGAGACCAAACGCGAAGACGGCCGGAGCCAGCATCAGGGCCGCCATGGACGCGCCGGTGGAGAAGAAATAGCCCAGGCTCATGAGGGCGACCATGCTGAGGCCGAGCCAGTAGGCGGAGAAATTGCCGGCTACGAAGCCCGACAGAATGCCCAGCGACGCTCCGCCTTCCTGCGCGGATTTGACGACTTCCTGGACGTGGGCCGACTTGGTTGAAGTGAAGACCTTGACGAGCTCGGGAATGACCGCACCCGCCAAGGTTCCGCAGGAGATGATCGAGGCCAGCTTCCACCAGAGCGATCCGTCGCCGAGGGTGGGGATCATGAGCCAGGAGACGAAGAAGGTGAGGCCGATGGAGATGATGGAGGTGAGCCATACCAGCGAGGTTAATGGCGTCTCGAAGTCCATTTCGTCGGCGTTGCCGTATTTGGCCTTGGCGATGGCGCCGTTGAGGAAGTAGGCGCCGGAGCTCGAGACCAGCATGGCCACGCGCATCACGAAGATCCACACCAGCAGTTGCACTTGCGTGGTGGCATTGGGGACCGCCAGCAGAATGAAGGTGATCAAGGCCACGCCGGTGACGCCGTAGGTTTCGAAACCATCGGCGCTGGGGCCGACCGAGTCGCCCGCGTTGTCGCCTGTGCAATCGGCAATAACGCCGGGGTTGCGGGCATCGTCTTCCTTGATCTTGAAGACGATCTTCATCAGGTCGGAACCGATGTCGGCGATCTTAGTGAAGATGCCGCCGGCAATACGCAGGGCCGCAGCGCCCAGACTTTCGCCGATGGCGAAACCGATGAAGCATGGCCCCGCATACGCGGCGGGAACGAACAGGAGAATGCACAGCATGATGAGCAGCTCGACTGAGATCAGCGCCATGCCGATGCTCATGCCTGCCTTCAACGGAATCGCAAAACACGGATAGGGTTTGCCGCGCAATCCTGCGAAGGCGGTGCGCGAGTTGGCAAAGGTGTTGACGCGAATTCCGAACCACGCCACGCCGTAGCTGCCCGCGATGCCGACCAGCGAGAAGGCCAGAATGATGGGTAGGGTAACGGCAACATTTCCTACCGGCGCCAGAACACCGAAGTAAAGCGAGATGATGACCGCGATGAAAACCCAGAGCAGCAGAATGAACTTGCCCTGCGTGATGAGATAGGTTTTGCAGGTCTCGTAGATCAGCTCGGACATTTCGCGCATGGTGCGATGCACCGGCAGGTTTTTCAACTGGATATAGATCGTGAGGCCGAACAACAGGCCCCCGACGCAGAACAGCAGGCCGATGCTGAGAAGGGCATGCCCGTTCAGGCCGAAGAAGTTCGCGAAATTCACGCTCGTCAAATCCGGCAGCGTGAGGTTGGCTTCGCCTCCGCCGGCCGATTCCGAATGCGCGGTAGCGAATGCGGGAAGCAGCAGACCCAGAAGGGCCGCCACGATACGATATTGCCGCTTCAGGAAAACTCCAATGCCTTGCTTCATAGCTGAAAAGCTCCTCAATAACGCGGCCGCAAGCAGTCCGAGGACGCTCACGCCGAGAAAGAAAACCACAAAAACCTGTACCGTCACATACCCTCCATATTCAAGGTTTTAAAGCCGCGAGAACCACGGCCCCGGACCGACCTTGCGAACGCCCCGCGGAACTTGCCACGGGAAGGCTATCATCCGAATACACGGCTGTCGAGTGACTGCTGTCACGGGTCCATCGACCGCGACCATCCCCTCCGATGCAGCTTGCCGACGCCGGGTTTAGAGTACCAATTAGGGAAGGACCTGGTCCTATGACATCTGCGAATCTGCTCACCCCGCGCCAGGCTGCGGAAAAGCTCGGCATGAGCTATCCCGCGCTCAAGCATTGGATCCTCGCCGGCCGTATCAAAACTGTCAAAACTCCAGGCGGCCATCATCGCATTCCGCTCAGCGCGCTGAGCAAATTCCTGCCTGCAGCGCAGGCGCTCGCGGGCTCGCCGCGCATTAGCGGCCGCAATCAACTGGTCGGGACGGTAACGCAGGTAAAGATCGAGGGGCTCCTCGCGAAGGTTGTCCTGGCCATCGGCGAACAGCGAGTGACCTCGATCATTACTGCCGACGCCGCGCGTGAACTCGCGCTCAAAAAAGGCGATACCGCCGCGGCCCTTATCAAGGCCACCGAAGTGATGATCATCCGCCCATAAATGCGCGCAAGCACCTCGCGTACATCCAACTGAACGGCAGAATGATTCCGCCCGCCCATGCGCATCGAAAATTTCTCTGGCCCTGGCCACCGCACGTCCCAGGTGCGCGTTTTTAACGATTCAGTGTGATTTTTCTATTCGAATTCGTTAAAATCATGGGGTAAACGATCTTTTTGGAGGGATCGTGCTTCCCCACAAATCTCTTTTCCCCCTGCTCCTGTGGCTGTGCATTTCTGCATTGCTCGCGGCACAAACGGCAGCGCCGGCCTCTTCAACGGCTCCGGACCCCTGCACAAACGGTCGCGAGTTCGCTACCACCGATTGCGCGCTGACGTGGCACGGCATCACGCTGTACGGTGCGTATGACGCCGGCGTCGGCTGGGTGAGCCACGGCTTGCCGGAAAACGGCTACAACTATGAAGGCGAATCTCTAGTGAACCGAAACGGTTATGAACATCGATTCCTCATCGCGCCGAACAACCTGCAGCAGACGGGTTTGGGCGTCCGGGGCAAAGAGGAGTTTGCCCATGGCTGGTCGGTTGTGTTCAACGCTTCCACCGGCATCAATCCACAGTCTGGCCTGCTCGCCAACGCGTCAGAGACCGACATCATCAACAACGGCCTTCCCAGAGCCAGCTATTCTGAGGCCATCGATGGCGCGCGCGCAGGCCAACCCTTCAACGACGAATACTATGCCGGTATATCGTCCGCGCATATCGGCACGTTGACCTTCGGTCGTCAACGCGCTCTCGGCACCGATGCGATGCTGCTTTACGATCCAGCCGGCGGCGGCTATGCCTTCTCTTACATCGGGTATAACGGCACGATGGCCGGCGGCGGTGACACCGAGGACAGCCGCTGGGACGACGCCCTGAAGTATCGCCTCACCTATGGCCCGGTCCATTTCGGCGCGATGTATAAATTCGCCGATGATTCTGCCGGCTGCTACTCGGCCTCCTCAAGCTGGACTGCGGCCAATTGTACGCCGGAAGAGGCGCATAACAACGCCTATGGATTCGACGTCGGCGGAGGGTACGGCAAGTTCTCCGCCGACGCCGTCTTCCAACATTACAACCAGGCAATCAGCGTATTGAATCCCTTGCAGGAGCCTCAGAGCCAGAGTTCGTCGGCGCAATTGCAGTCTACCGAAGACAGCATCAATACAAACTACATCACCGGGGCCAATCTGATCGCGACGACCAACACCGTATATGGCATCGTGACCGACAACAGCGCAATGATGTTCGCTGCCAGGTATACGTGGGACCCGTTCAAGTTTTATGGCGGCTACGAATACATCTGGCAGAATAACCCGGCGAACCCGTTGGGCGTCGGCGCCTCAGACCAGGGCGGTTATTTCATGAGCGGGGTCGAAGACAACAATCTTGACTCTGAAAAGTTGGTGCAGATCTGGTGGACGGGCGCGAAGTACACCTACCGCAGCAAGACCGACTTCACTTTCGCCTGGTATCAGCAACGGCAGAACGACTTCCGTGTTCCGTCGACCTGCTCGGCGACTGCCGGTTTCCGCAGTTCCTGCGCGGGCACTCTTAACGAGGGGTCGTTCTATATCGATCATCACTTCACGAAGCGTTTCGACACTTTTGCCGGAGTTGCGTATTCCTGGGTGACCGGCGGTCTGGCCATCGCCTTTCCTCACGGCCCTGGCGTGCCCTATAACTCCGACAACAACTGCGCTCCGACAATCGGTAGTCGTTTCGCCTTCTGATCGTTTCCGCGGCGGGCCCAGTCGAGAGCCCAACATGGGTTGTGGTTCATTCTATTTCTCGAACTGGTTTAATCGGGTGTTCCGTCGCCTTTATTCGATGGCGACATCGATCTTGTCGTCGGGCAGCGCAATTCTCAGATTCTGTTTACTGGGGTCGCGCACCTGGCCGAGGGGCAGTGGATGCAGCTTGAACAGCACCAGAAGGTCGCGATCAGGGTCATCGAAGGCGGGAAAGCTGGCCACCTGCTCGAGTGAATAAAAGGTGTGCAGATCTTCGAGCGTGCCGGGGTCGAGATCGTTCCAACTGGCGTACCAGCCCGGCTGATAGGCGGCCAGCTTAGGCGCAAGGTCCTCGGTGCCGAAGTCGTCGCAAAGGCTGGTCACGTGAGTCAGCAGCGTGATCTCATCGCCGCTGATCGAATCGAGCAGCCGCTTGCCATTGGGGTGCGTATCCATATATAGGGCGAGTTGCGTGGCGGTGTTGACCCACGTGTACTCGGGGTGGGTGGCGTAGCGGATGGTCTGCGCCCCATGGGCGCCGGCTGCGGCCACGGCCGCTATAGCCAGGGCCCAGCCTAATGCGCGTGGCAAGTTGGGCTGGCCCGGAGGGTCGGGGTGGGCTGGGTGATCCAGCAATGTCCCGGCTCCCAGCGCCACTACGAAGAAGCAGAAAAACGCCGGTACTGCGAAGTAGCGCGGCTGGGGATGGTTCTGCAGTGTCATAAACAGCAGATATCCTGCGACGGCCCACAGCGACGCGCCAAACAACGGATCCCGCCAGAGCTTCCGGCCCCACACGCTGCGGCAGGCAATGGCCGCGGCCAACACCACCGCGACCGCCAGAAGAATCAAACTGTGATCCACCCACAAAAGACCATGAAACGACCACCAGAATGACAGCAGCGGCCAATAAAACTCCTTTGGTTTTTCGTAGGTGTTCACGAAAAAGTAATACTTGTAGTCGCCTAGCAGGCCTGAATAGGCGATCAGCGACATCCAGGCGCCGTACGCGGCGCAGGCAACGCCCGCCGTCACCAGCGCGCAGCGCAGGGCCAACTTGCGCTGCTGCCACAACGGCGCCACAATCGCCCAAAGCACGGCCGGCAACAGGAAAAGTCCCGTCGTCTTGGTTAAAACGATGAGCGCGAACAGCAGGCCGATCGAAACCGACCCCAGCACCGGCCGCTGACCTTGCGGCAGGCGCACGGCCAGAAGCAGAGCCGCTAGAGTCAGAGTGATCTGCAGCGGCTCGAGAATCGCCAGCCTGCTGAAGCAATAGAGAAATGGGCTGGTTGCGACCAGCGTGACGCCCAGGAGCGCGATCCAGCGCGGGTTGCGCGTCCGCAGCAGCAGATGGCTCAACACCAGGCTCAGGAAGAAGCACGCAACCGCCAACCCGCGCGCGGCCTGAACCGTTACGCCGGTGAAGAAAAACAGCAGCCACTCCAGAAACGGCCACACCGGAACCGCGACCGCCGGATTAAAGTCCCCGGCCACGTACCAGTTGCCGAACAGGTGGGCGCGGATGGCGGCGTTCCCATACCAACCCTCATCGGTGAACTTGGCCCAGTCAAAAACCCACGGGGAGCCGTTGGGGAAATCGGCGCGCAAGTGCCACGCGTGCAAGAGCGCGAAGCCGGCGATGGCGGCGATCCACAGTGCGTAACCGCAGCGCCGCAGTTGCTTCGCCCGACGACGCACGTTCTCTTTCGCCAATGTTTGTTCCCTGGGCATGGGTTTTCTAGGCCCCGCGCAATGCTCAAGTCCCGCCGGGAGATAGGGCATACGCCGGCCTGTTTCCACAACACTATAGAAACGTTAGGCTGCGCATCAGATCGCCGCGGCGGGGATGCCCTTGAGTATATCGTTCGTTGATGGCGAGCCCGAGCGGACGCGATCTCTTTCGGCACTCGTATCACTTTCTCATTCCGTCTCTAACTTCTTGCTTTTACACCGGAATAATGGCGGCTGGTTCATGTTTTTTCCGGCATCGCCGATGAACCGTGTGTCGGATCAGAACAGAGACCTGGCATAGAGGCGAGGCACGTTGAGATCCATGCAAAGCTCGGCTCAGATGCAAACGCAGCCTTCCGTCTCCGGCCTCACGCTTGTGGAGTTGGACTCACCGGCCGCCGCTTTCCACGTGGTCGGCGTCAGCGCGGCGTGGCGCAAGCTGCTCATGCAAGCGGAGATGGCCGCGCCGCATCTGCAGGTTGCCTCGATCGAGGGTGAGCACGGAAGCGGCAAGTACACCCTTGCCCACTATCTGTTCAGCCGCTCACCGCTGGCCTCCACCAGCTTTCAGCGGCGCGACGCCCGGGAGTGGCTGGCCACGGACGCCGATCCTGCAACGCTTGCCGGTTTCACTTATCTGGATCGCGTGGATCTGCTCGCGCCTCCTGGACAGGGGCTGCTGCTCGGTGTGCTCAAAACCCTTCAGGATCGTCCGCCCGGGCGCGCCGTTCTGCTTGCGTCTTCGCAAACGCCGCTGCGGCAAATGGCTGGCCAGGGACTGCTGCTTCCCGATCTGGCGTTCCGCTTGACGGCCATCCGCTTCGCTATTCCGCCGCTGCGCCAGCGCCGCGAAGACATTGCTCCGCTCGCGCAGTTCCTCCTCGACCGGCTGTGCGTTCGCTACCAGCAGCGCCCTGTGGTGCTTGGACCCGGCACTCTCGCGCGCCTTCTGCAGCACACGTGGCCCGGCAACGTGCGTGAACTGCTGAGCGCCCTTGAGAATGCCCTGCTCGAAGCCGATAACGGCGTCATTCGCCCTATCGACCTGGCCTTGCCCGACGGCCCGCAGCCTTACTTCGACCTGCAATCGGGCGCGCACTCGCCTCTCAGCGCTGCCATGGGGCCCGGAGCGGGCTTCGGAGCGAGCGGGTTTGACGCGGGTTTCGACCCGCAAGCCGCTGTCCATGCCGCCAATCTGTCACTGGACGCCATCATCCGCCGCCACGTGGAGTACGTGCTCGACCTCAATCGCGGCAACAAGCTGCGCACGGCGCGGCAGCTGCAGATCAGCCGATCGACGCTTTATCGCATTCTCGCGAACGAGAATTTTCTGGCGCATTGAGGGAGTGAAGAGAGTGAAGGGAGTGAATTAAGTAAAGGAGTGAAGGGGGTGAAAACGCTTCAAGCTGCCTTCACTCTTTTCACTTCTTTCACTTGTTTGTCAGGTACCGTTTCCGGCTGCGCTCGATCGCGTCACAGGCCTTGCGCAGCGACTGCTCTGGAAGGATCGGCGGCTTTGTGGCGCTTGGTACCGGCGCTTCCGCTGCCGGCCTGAGTGGCTGGATGCGGCGTGCTGGGCGGCGTGTAGTTCTTGTACACAGTGATGTGGAAGCAGGACTGGCGAAACTCTTCTTCCACGTCGATTTTGCCCGCGGCTTCGAGCGCCAGCAGACGCCGGCGCATCCAGGCGATCTCGTCACGGCTCAAGCCGTCTTTGGCAATGTCAATGGTCGCGCCGGTCAGGTGCGGGCTCACAATGTCACCTTCTGCGGGGGCGGCGTTGCCATTGATCTCCATCAACCGCTTCTGGTATTCCATGGTGCGCACCGCCGAGCTCACTTCGAGCGGCCGGTGGAATGCCGCGTCGTGCGCCCGCGCGAGGTCGGTCAGGAAAAGCGCGGTCCACGGGCGGCAATAGCGGTGGGTCGCGGGCAGTTCGGCATTTACTGTGAGCGCGATCGAGGCTGGGATGGGCACCAGCAGTTTGCGCGCGATGCGATCCGCGAGGTCGGATTCATCTTCAATGCGCTCTAAACCCTCGGCATCGAGGCGCGCATTCTGTCGCTGCAACGATTCGAGGGAGCCGCGCAGCGGCGGCGGATTGGCACGGAGCGGAACCCGCAGCGACGCTTGCTCGGTCGGGGCGTCTGGGGTTTCGGAGTCTGGGGTCTCGGCGTTCGGCGCGGGCGGCGTGATCCGATTGGTCGTTGCCGCGCGTGGTTGGTTCCGCGCGGAGGCTTCCGGCTGCTGCAATTCTTCTGCTAACGCGGGCTCTTCTGCTTGCGCGGGCCGGAGCAGGAAAACGGGAGAAGCCGACGCAACTTCCATCGCCGGGGCAACGCGAGTTTCCTTCTTTGAGCGAAGCGGGCGTTCGCTCTCCTGGCGGGAGGTGGCACGCGAGGTCTCGACGTGAAGCGCGACATTGCGCCGCGCAGGATGTTTCTGCGCAAGATCGCGCCGGATAGCGAGTCCAGCGGTGCGCCCCGCCTCGTGGGGCGTGGGCTTCCGCGTAGTGGTCAACTGGGTTTGAGTGCGCGTGTGCGCCGGCGCGGCTTGATGCCTGCGGGACGACGCATGGCGTGCTGCCTGAGCGCCGGACGTGGGGGTGGTGTGCCGGTGCAACTTCGCCGGCGCGGGCGCGGCATGAGCGCCAACCGCAGTCAGAGCCACGAGAGCAATGGCGAGGGTTGCCGTCTGGCACATGAGGGAGGATGCGGACAATCGAGAGCTTCTCCAGTGTATGTCGATCCGCATGCGCCACAAAGTGCCTTGGCGGATGCGGACTGGTCTGATAATTAGACCGTTTCCAGCGCACTTCGTTGTTGTCCGGGCAGCGCAATCGTTCTATAGAGGCTGCGGAAAAGGGCCGAAATTGCGGTCGAATCGTGAAAAACGCTCCGCAGGGGCTAAAAGCCCCACTTTCATTTAGCGCAACTAGCGGCGCGAGTAAACTCGCGCCCTGATACAAGGCTCTTCGCCGGCCCGCGCCCCGATACAAAACTCCTTGCCAAGGGAATTTTTCCGCAGCCTCCATATTCCCGGCGGCGGAGTAAGCGGCCTCTATATTCCCGGCGGCGGAGGGTTCAGCCCGCCCAGTGGTGCGACGGGTTTGGCGGGCGGGGTCAGGACAAAGCCCTTGCGGACGAGGGCAAAGCCCTCCTCGGGCAATTCCGCCTGGAGAAGTTGATTCTCCGGACCGGAAAAGAGGTCGGTATTGCCTCCGGCGACGGTGGCGATAAGGTGATGCACGGTGATGGGCTTGCCGTCGAGGGTTCCCTGCTGATCGGCGTAGGTGGCCAGCTGCACTGGCTCAATGGAGCCCGCGTTTTTCGGCAGAATCACCCACAGGTCGCGGTTGTTTTGGGTCACGGCAAGGGCCAGAAGCGTTTCCAGCGCGCCGGGATCGAAATCGGCCAGGAACACCGCACCGGGATGCGCAGCCAACCGGGTGGTGGAACTCTTTCCGCTCGCCGAAATATTCAGCAGGAACTGAGCCGCATTGGGAGCCGCCACTACGTTCACCGCCTCGCCATTCACCGTCGCGCTCAACTGCACGTGCTCAAGCCGGTTGGCAGAGGAAAGGCGCTCGGTCTTCGAGAGCGCGTAGTCGAGGCCCGGCATGGAAACTTTGACCAACGAGGTTGATTCGTAACCCTGCTTGGTGGCGGTGAAATGAAAACTGGCTGTGCCGACCTCGTGGCCGTGCTGCGCGACCACAAAATTGCCGGACTCCGGACCTGACGGCGAATTGCCGACGCCGTGAACGGAAGGTTGAGAGCTCGCAGCCGGCGACAACGCCGCCAACACCAAGGCAAAAAATCCCGCACATGGGGAAAAACGAAATGAGACCACTTGGAATCTCTACTCCCTGATGTGATTAGACACCGATCCAGTCAAAGAGTTACTTCAGCCTGAGAACCACACCTGCATGTTTTGTCTCTCGCGGGTCAACGAAGCCGGTGGACGACTGATACAAACCCGCTACGCCAGGATTCACCAAATATTGTCTAGCCCGTGATCTGAGGTCATGCATTGGTTTTTGCAACCCGTAGCGCTTGAGTTTTGGCCCTTGATTCAAGCTTGCAGACCCCTGCGGCAGCGGACTGGCAGCCCCGCGGAAGAGGTCATGCTTTTTTATTCAAAGAATTCTTTACTTTGCTCACGGAGAGATGCTAGTTTCCATAGCATCCCCCGTAAGTTGTAGGTCAGGAGATCTCCATGAACTGTCCCCGCTGTGGAACGGCATGCCTGCCGGAGAACAAATTTTGCAAAAATTGCGGAGCTCCAATAAGCGCCGCGAGCAGTGCGCAACCGGCCGCAGCGCCCTCCGCTGGGCCCCAACCGGCAGCCTCGGCCGCTTATCCGGGCGCGTATCCGGGTACGCAGGCGCCACCGCCGGGCATGGTGCCGGTCATGTACCAGGCATACCCCGGGGGACCGCAGCAGGTGTATTACGTTCCCGCGCAGGGAATGCAGCCGCATGCCGGAGTGGGTCTGCTGCAGAACATACAGGCGCAGATTCGAAAGATTGCGTCAACGGATCAGCTGGAAGGTTTCAGCCTGAGCCAGACCTTTAGCGAGACATTCAAGCACCACGATCCCCGTGCGGAGGAAGAGTACGCCATGGTGGGCTCGGCGCTGACGACGCCGCCGATCGAGATGGTGGACACGAACTGGCCCAAGCCGTGGATGTTCTTCCGCACGCTGATGGCCCTGGCGATCGCGGCTGTGGTCTTGTACGGCGTTTTCTATTTCACCGGGCAAGACGAAATGAATCTGTTGCCGGCCCTGGTGTTCATGGGAGCCTTCGCGATGCCGGTGGCGGCGCTGGTGTTCATCTTCGAGATGAACACGCCGCGCAACGTTTCGATCGTGCAGTTGGGAAAGCTGTTCCTGGTCGGAGGCGTGGTCGGACTGTGCATGGCCATCCTTGAGTACCAGATTCAGGCCATAGCCAACTTTCCCGGCCCTATCGAGGAGAGCTCGAAGCTGCTGGCGGTGATCCTGGTGATGTGGGGCATACGCGGCGCGGGCTACAAGTACGAGTTGAACGGAATCCTGTTTGGATGCGCGGTGGGTGCGGGTTTTGCATGCTTCGAGACATCCGGCTATGCGCTATTTAACTCGGGCAGCGGCTTCGTATCGGTGTTGCAAACCGAGACCATCCAGGCGGTGGCGAAATTTGCGCAGGGGCAGATTACCCAGGCGCAGGCTATCGCGGCGGTGAACCAGGCTACCATCGACGCTGCGAAATCGATGGTGGGCTTGCTGGAGTTGCGCGGGGTCTTGGCTCCATTTGGTCATGTTGTGTGGACGGCGATTGCCGCTGGCGCCTTCTGGCGGGTGAAGCAGGACAGGCCGGTGAGCTTGGGAATGCTGGGGGACAAGCGCTTCCTGATGGCGTTCCTGATTCCGGTGTTGATGCATACGCTTTGGGACCTCACGGTCACTTTTCCGAAGCTGTTCAATCCCACGACCCAGGCCCAGGCAAGTACCGACGGGTACATCATGGATGGAATCATGGCATTTACGGCGGTGATCTCATGGTACGTACTCTTCACGATGATTCAGCAGGGTCTGAACCAGGTGAGGGACGTAAAGAAGGCCCAGTTGCAGGCCACGCTGAACCATGTGGAAGCGACACTGGGGTTGGGCGCGAGGCGGTATGCGATGCAGCCGCAGGCGCCAGCGGGCGTATGAGCGGCGCGTGTCCGGACCTTTACGGGACTTGAGACGAAATCAGCGTAAGGAAAGGAAAACGCTATGGCATTCTGCAGCAGTTGTGGAGCGGTGTTGGAAGGGGACTCGCGCTTCTGCGCGAAATGTGGAACTGACCAGACGGCGAAGGCGAGCGGCGCACCGACTCCGGCGGCGGCTGCTCCGATGGCCCCGTCTGTTAACACGCCCTTTATGGCGTCAGGGCCGGTTCCGATGCCTTTGGGGCCAGGCCCTGTTCAGATGCCGCCGCCCGCTCCGGTCCAGAAGAGCGGGATGATGTGGGTGGCGGCACTCGTGGTTGCGGCAGGGGGGTATTACTACTACACGCACTATATGCGACCCCAACCCCAAGCGGACCAGACGCCGCCGGCGCAAACCCAGCCGGGCAATCCCGGGCAGCAGCCGGGAGCAAATCCGGGGCAACAACCGGGAAACCCGGGGCAGCAACCGGGAGGGTATCCGGGGCAACAGCCGACAGGGTATCCAGGGCAACAGCCAGGAGGCTATCCGGGGCAACAGCCAGGACAGCAACCGGGAGGGTATCCTGGGCAGCAGCCGGGGCAACAACCGGGAGGGCAAGGTGGCGCGAATCAGGCCCTGGTGCAGGCGCAGCAATTTGCCTGGAAGGGTCAACCTGCGAATGGGCAGATCCAGATAACGCAGGCGGAGTGGCGGAACGGCGCGAACGTGGCCATTCAATCGGCGACGCTGATGTGCATTCAATACGGCGCCAACAACCAGCCGCTTTCGCAGTTGACCTACACGCTCAACGGCCCGGTGCAGCCGGGGCAGACCGTCAACATCCAGCCATTCACTCTGGGAGCCGAGGCACAGGGTGTGGCCAATATGAAATGCGGCATTGTGGCAGTGCAACCGGCAAACTAAGGACGAGGCAGATCCAGAAGGTGCGGATTTCGAGGTGCGGATTTCGCATTCTTCTAGACAGGTTTCTACAAATCGGTGAGTGCATTCCTTCGGGCGTTGATGCGCTGACTGCAGCCGATCGAGGCGCAGTAAGCGATCAACGCCGCCAGGCATATGCAATCGGGCGGGTCGACAACGTCTCACCGAAAATGTAGAGGCTTCCATGTCGCGGCTGCGGCCAACCGAATTGGCCGAGATGAATTCGATTTAAGGAGAGAAGGGATATGGCATTCTGCGGTAGTTGTGGCGGTCCATTAGCAGGCAACGAGCGCTTCTGCGCGAAATGCGGAGCTGATCAGACGGCACAGACAGCAGGCGCACCGGCCGCGCCAGCGGCTGCTCCGCCAACACCAGTTCCGCAAGCACCAGCTCCGCAAGTGGCAATCCCACAGCCACCTGCGCAACCGTTCATGGGGGTGTCTCCGCAAAATCCTCCGCAGCCGCCTCCGCAACCGTTCGCGGGGATGCCTCCGCAATTTCCTCCGCCTCCTGGGCAACCGTTCTCGGGGATGCCCCCACAATTTCCTGCGCCCGTTATCATGGGCGCGCCCCCGGGGGCGCAGCCGGCGAGCAAGAATCCGCTCGTGTGGTTGATTGCCGCTGGGGTAATA
>Ga0181521_10000745_pt1 | contig 40135 bp, 34 predicted proteins | sample PEATcosm2014_Bin_32_FD_119764 | JGI IMG/M metagenome (GOLD analysis project Ga0181521, IMG submission 119764) | Peatland microbial communities from MTU Mesocosm Facility, Houghton, MI, USA - PEATcosm2014_Bin02_60_metaG | ecosystem: Environmental > Terrestrial > Soil > Wetlands > Peat | place...
GCCGCCGTCCACTGCCGGAGTTTGTCCCGCTCCACTTCCGAAAGCTGACATGACTTCCCCATGCCCCAGGATAACGCGAGCCGGGTTATCTTGTCTAGTTATTTGTTGGACACTACACTAGCCGCGAATGCACTCGATCCGAAGGTCTGGGACTTCGATACCCGTCCAGATTCGTTCCGCCGTGACTGCCGGCAGCTTCAAGAGGATGGCCGTGGCCATACAGGCGCGATCACCGGGAGACAGACCCAGGCTGCGCGACTGCGGCGACAGCAGCGCCGCCGTCTTGGCAGCGCCTGCCAGCGAGAACTCCTGGACCTTCAACCTGGTCTTCTGCAAGGCCAAGCTCGCATCCTCCAGGGGCGCCCCGTTGCGCACCAGAACCGCCAAAACCTCGGCTGCATTCACAGCGCTGATAACTCCATCCGGCAAATCCACCCGGACCTTATCCGCGCCCGGCTCATCATACAAGAACGCCAGGACTGCGGAGCTGTCAAATACCTTCGCCATGCGCCTCCGCATCCTTCTGCTCCCTAGCCGCTTCCTGACGCCGCTCCTCCCGCAGCATCTCGACCATGGAGCCCTTGCTCTTGCGGTGCCTGGCCACAATCCGGCGAGCCTCATCCAGGGACTGGTCTGAGGTTTGCACCTCCAGCCGGTCCTCGCTCACTACTATGGCCACACAGGGGCAGTTGTATCCTCATCCCTCTACCTTCCGGACTAACGCCAGGGATGCGCTGCCTTGCAGGAGATACAATCCCGGCAAGCCGTAAGCCAAAGTCAAGACATACGCCAGCGCCTGGACCACCAGAATATACGCCAGCGCCCCGTCGCGCGGGATGCCAAACGGCGTCAGCACGGAAACCGCCACGAACTGATACACCCCCACGTAGCCGGGCGTGGAGGGAAGCGCACTGCCCAGCCCCATACCCGCCAGCAGCAGCATGGCAATCTGAAACGTAAAGTGCAGCCCTAGCGCATGGGCGGTCACCATGGCGCCGCAGGCATCCGCCACCCAGATCATCACCGTCAAACAGACGAATCCCGCCAGCCGTCCCCAATCATGGAAGGCCCGCAAACCCAGCAGCACCTGGCCGGCGAGATGCTGCAGGCGCGTCCGGATTCCATGCGGCATCGGAATCCGCAGCAATATAGCCTGCACCAGCTTCTCGGCATGCGGCAGCACCAGCACGCAAACGGCGCCCATCCCCGCCACAATCGCCATGGTCCGCGACAGGTCTTCCATCCACTGCGGCTTGGGAGTTACGGTTAGCAGAATCAGCGAGCTCCACAATACCAGCGCGATCACGTCCATCAGCCGCTCCGCCAGCGCGGTGGTGAGCACATACGCGGTGCTCAGGGAAGATCGCCGGCTGATCAAAACACTGCGCAGCAATTCTCCCGCACGCGCCGGCAGAAAACTGTTTCCCAGGTAGCCGGCCATATTGGCCCAGAAGACCGTGGGAATGCGGAAGTGCGCTTCGGCGTTCAAGAGGATGCGCCAGCGCACCGCGCGCATAAAAAACGAGCCGGATGTGATGGCGCACGCAGCCCCGAGGTATTGCCATCGCGCCCCGGCGATGGTGCGCCAAACCCCGCTCCAGTTCACGCCCCGCAGCGCCAGGTACAGCAACACACCCGAGACCAGAATGGATAGCGCCCACGACCCCAGCTTGCGCCCGGTTCCCCGGTTCAAAGCCATCGACGGGGCGGTCAGGCGGCGCCTCCGGATGCCTCGTCCGCGCGATCCATGAAGTAGTAGCAGATCATGTGCAGCGCAATCATGTGGGCATCCTCGATGCGTCCCATGTGCGGATGGCTTACATGGATATTCAAACGCCCCAGCGGCGCCAGCCGGCCGCCGTCCCGCCCGGTCATGGTAATGGTGGTGCAGCCGATCGAATTGGCGTATTCCACCGCGCGCACCACGTTGGAAGAGTTTCCGGAGCCGCTGGCCGCAATCACCACGTCGCCCGGCTCGGCGAAGTTCTTCAACTGTTCGGCGAACGCGCATTCGTAGCCGACATCGTTGGAATAGGCGGTGAGCGTGGGAATCGACTCCACTAGCGAGAGGATGCGAAACCGCGCTTCCCGTTGATAGCTGGCGCCTTTCAACATATCGCTGGCGAAATGCGAAATGGTGGAGGAGCTGCCGCCATTCCCGCACACAAAAATGTGACGCCCCTTCTCGCGCGCCTCCGTCAAAATGCGGATGGCCTGCTCCACTTTCTCCAGATCGATGCTCTGAATGGTCTTCAGCACTTCGCTGCGGTAGAGTTCGGGAAAAGTCATCGACTATCCAGTAATACCATCGCGCTCAGGCTGCGCGCGACTTCGGGCGCGGCCGCGCCCCTGGCATGAAACAGCGTCAATTCGGAATAGCTCTCGTCGCGGACATAGAGCGCGTCGATCAAGCGCAGGAATTGGGGCGGATAATACGTGAAATCGCGCTTCAGGAACACCAGCGTGGCGAAGCGGTTATTCCTCCAGCCTTGCAGCACGCGCGCCTCGTCGGAGAGCGCGAAGGAAGACCCCGGGTGCCACCACACCGGAAAGTGCCGCGGCGAGGGCAATCCAAAAGCCGCGTAAGCGAATTCCATGCGCGGGCCGAAAAACACCGGTCCGGGCGATTTCGCCACCACCTGGCCCACCTGGCCGAGCACGGCCTGAAAGCGCGGGCCGCCTTTCAAGTCGCGAAAGAAAGGCGTGCCGGCGGGCCGGCCGCGATCGGTCCAGTCGAAAAACATGTGGTTGCCGATTCCCTCTATCCGGTAGCGCATCGCTCCCATATAGAGATCGCTGGCGGCCAGCATACACAGGAAGGCGACATAGAAGCGCTCCATGCGCCAACGCCGCGCCGGAGCAAACACCAGCACCGCTCCCACGGCGATCGCCGGCGCCCATTCCACATCCTTCAAGTCCACGTTGGAAAACATTCCCCACAGCGCGGCCAGCGGGGCCAGCAGCACAATCGCTTCGCCCGCGGCGGCCGCCAACCGCCGCTCGCGGATGGTCCTTTTCAAACGTCCCCAACATAACCCCAGCGGCATCGCCAGCGCTAGGAAGCAGCCCACCACGCGTGCCCGGTCCAGCCCGCTCATCTCCTCGAAACCGATGGCTGTGAAGCGGCCTCGCGATTCGGCCGCTGCGCGGTAACTGGCCAGCATCCCCGTCACGCTGATGCCCTGCGCCTCCAGGATGGCAATGGTGGACGCGGCTGCCGCTACCGTCAAAAGCAGCGTGCGCCGCCGCCCCGGCGCGGCAATCAGCACCAGAACCACTCCGCCGGCGGCCAACACCCCGGCGATATTCGGCTTCATCAGGCCCAGCAGAGCCAGCGAAGCGGTGTAGGAAAGCTGTGCCCAGCGGTTTTCGGGACGCCGCGTATACATCAGCGAGGAGAGCAGAAACACCGCGCCCGTAATGCTGGTGATGCTGTTATGCCACCAGAATCCCAACAGCAGCACGGCGGCGAACTCGATCGCCAGGGAAACCAGAAACGCCGCCGCCCGGCTGCGCACCAGCGCGCTCAGCAAGGCGTAGATCCACACAAAGCTGGCGCAACTGAAGATGGCCGTCAGATACAGCAGCGCATTCCAGCTCACGCCGAAGAGCCGGAATGCCCACCCCGCTCCCAGATAAAAACCGGGCGGCGGAGTGCAGATGAAATCGCGATAGGGGATTTGTCCGGAAGCCAGGCGCCATGCGGAATCCACCAGCAGGCTCAGGTCGTACCCGCCGAACTGGCGATTTCCAAAATGCACGATGAACCACCAAAGAAAGGCGCCCGCCGCCGCGAATGCCGCCGCGGTATAAGACCGCCTCCAGCCGTTTTGCGCCACTACAAATAGTTTTCCCAGCGCGGGATAGGCGCCGTATGCCGCCAGAAAGATGCAGAACGCGCCCGGCCCGATCAGCACGGCGTATTGCAGCATTCCCGCCGCATCGCAGGCGTGGCCGCCGCACAGCGCCGCGGCGCCGCGGCGCGCCATCCAGCTCAGAAACACCAGTGCCGCGCCGGCGCACGCCACCGGGAAAAACACGCCGGCTAAGCAGGCCTGGCCTCCCGGCCTGTCCAACGGCGCCTTCATAGGCGCATCCTTTTAAACACCGGCTCGGGAATCAGCCGCACGGCCAGCATCACCCATTTCCAGAAACCCGGCGTATAGATTACGTCCTTGCGCTGGCGCATGGCTCTGTGGATATCCGCCGCCACCCGCTCCGGGGAAGCGAACAGCGCGTTCTTGGGCAAATGCGCGGTCATGGCGGTATCCACGAATCCCGGTTTCACCAACAGAATGTTCACCTGCCGTTTCGCCAGCCGGTTGCGCAGCCCCTGGCAGAAAATCTCCAGCGCGCCCTTCGAAGCGCCATAGACGTAATTGCTCTGCCGCCCGCGGTCTCCCGCGACCGATCCAAACACCACGATCTGCCCGCTCTGCTGCGCCGCGAAGCGGTTCGCCGCCACCGTCAGCAGCGAAACCGAGCTCAGGAAATTCGTCTCCAGCACGTCGCGCGCAACCGCGAAATCCGCCACGGCCTTCTCCTGGTCTCCCAAAATGCCATGCGCCAGAACCAGCGTATCCAAACCTTCCATGGCTGCCGCCGCGGTCTCGATCAACTCCGCGTGGCAGCCGGTTTTCCGCAAATCCAAAGCGTATGTATGGACGGCCGCGGCGCCGCGCAGCGCCAGGTCGCCGCGCATGGCCGCCAGCCGCTCCGCGTTGCGGCCCGCCAGCGCCAGCGCACAGCCTTCCGCGGCCAGGCGGCGGCCAAGAGCTTCCGCGATTCCGGACGCCGCTCCGCATACCAGAATCTTACGCATGGCTGACGCGCCTCCAGAAACTCGAGCTGAACGCCGGATCCATCCACCGGCAGTGCTCGTTCCAATTCGGGTAGAACCGTTGAAAGTGCGCCGCGCTCATGCGCGCGTCTTTGGCCGGATACAACTTGCCGCCCGCTTCGGCCACCACCCGATCCAATCTTTCCAACAGCGAAAACACCGCCGGAGCGTTGCGCAGGTCCAGCGCCAGCGTTACTCCCCGGCCCGAAAACGTGAGGTTTCCTTCGGGAGGGATGCCGCCCATGGTCTTCATGACGGCCAGAAACGAGCCTTGCCCGCTGCGGCCGATGCTCTCCAGAATCTCGCGCAACGCATCCGGGCCGCGGTCCAACGGAACCAGGCACTGCCATTGCAGAAAACCGCTCCGCCCATACATGCGGTTCCACTCCGCGATGGAATCCAGCGGGTAAAAGAACGGATACAGATCCACGCGCGAGCATTTGCGGCTGCCCCGTTGCCGCCGGAAATAGAGCGTGTTGAAGGCCTGGATGGTATAGCGGTTTATAACGAAACCGGGGAAATCGAATGGCATTCGCAATTGCCGCTCGGCCGGCGCGCTTTCCATCGGCAGCTCGCCATTATGATTGCCGCGCATCAGCAGGCCGCGCCCCGCCTGGCTGCCTTTGGCCGTGGCATCCACCCACGCCACCAGGTATTCGTAACCCGGCTCCGATTCCAGGGAAAGCGCGAAAAACTCCTCCAGCGTCCCGTAGCGAATGGTTTCGCAATCGATCAGGCGGTTGCGGATGGGCTTCAGCCGCACCTCCGCCTGGGTAATCAGGCCAGTGAGCCCGAGCCCGCCCACCGTGGCGTGAAACCAGCCGGCGTTCTCCCGGCGCGAACACCATTGCCGCCCGCCGCAAGAACGCAATAGCTCGAAGCCATTCACAAAACGGCCGAAATTGCCCGCCACATGGTGGTTCTTCCCATGGACGTCATTGGCGACGGCTCCGCCCACCGTCACAAAGCGCGTCCCCGGAGTGACCGGCAAAAACCAGCCGCGCGGAATGGCAAACTCCAGAATCTCGGCCAGGCTGGTTCCCGCTTCGCAGCGCAGCACGCCGCGCTCCGCATCGAAGGAAATCAAGCGCCGCAATAGCCGCGTCGCTACTACGGCTTGCCCGTCGTTCAGGCACGAATCGCCATAACTGCGGCCCAGCCCGTAAGGCAGGAGCGTCTTTCCGGCGGGCGCCTGGGGCAGGGAATCGCCTCTCCAGCGCTGCGCCAGCACGGTCTCGGATGCCACCGGAAATCGTCCCCATGAAGCCGCGTTTCGCATCGCTCTACACCGCCAGGAACATGGCGATCCCCACGCATACGCCCAGCGCCACGCTGGCGCGGTCGCGAAACGCAAACAGCAGCGGATCTTCCGGCAGTTCCCCGCGATGCGCCAGCAGCCACAGCCGGCTCATCCAGCACAAGAGCACCGGCAGAACCACCCACAGGTAACCGGCGTGGCGATACAGCCGGATCACGTCCGCGCTTTGCAGATAGAGCAGCAACACCATGGCGGAAAGGTATCCGGCGCCCACCCCCATGGCCTCCAGCACCGGCAGGTCGCTCACGCGATAACCGCGGCCCGGAGCTATCTCTTTTTGCGAGCGCTGCCACATGCGCAGCTCGGAAACCCGCTTGGAAAGCGCCAGCGCCAGGAAAATGAAAACCGAGAAACTGAGCAGCCACACCGAGACCGGGCTATGCGCCGCCACGCCGCCCATTTCCAGCCGGACGGTATACAGGCACGCGAGCACCAGCACGTCCATCGTGGCATAGCTCTTGAGCGCGCCGGAATATGCCAGGCTGGCCGCGAAGTACAGGGCAATGATGGCCGCGCAGCCGCGCGGCAGCCACGCGCACAAGCCCAGCGCCGCGCCCAGCAGCAGGGGCGCAGCCGCTCCCCAGGCAAGCGGCAGATCGCCCGAGGCGAACGGACGCAGCTTTTTCCGGTAATGCCCGCGGTCGCCGCGCCGGTCCAACAGATCGTTGATCAGGTAGCCGGCCGATGCCGCCAGGTCGAATGCCGCGAAGGCCAGCGCCGCATGCACCCAACGCAGCCCGTCCGTCCAATGATGCGCGAACACCAGGGGCAGAAATACCAGCAGGTTCTTGGCCCATTGGTGGGGCCGCAGCGCTTTCCATAAAATGGCCGGAGCCGCGCCGCGCGGTGTATAGATGCGCTCGATTTCCGCCCCGCCGCGCCTGGCCTGCCGCAGCCTGCGGCCGCCCGCTACCACCCACGCTTTGCGCGCGCCGCGCCACACCGCCAGGTCCGCCGCGCTATCCCCCACATAATCGAATCCACCGGCGCCGAATTCCTTTTCCAGGCATTGCCGCTTGGCGCGGCCCTTCAGGTTGCGCTGGCCGTCGGAAGCCAGCACGCGATCGAAGATTCCCAGGTGTGCGGCCACCGCCGCGGCGAACGCGCTATCGGAGCCGGTGCATAACACCAGGGTTCGTCCCGCCGCGCGTTCCAGGCGCAGATCCTCCAGCAATTCCTCGCGATACGGCAAGGTAGCCGCGTCGAAAGGGCCGCACTCGGCCAGCTTCCGTTTGACCGCGGCGCGTCCCCGCACCAGCGCCGCCAGTATTACGATCAATTTCCCGGGATACAGGCGAATGGCGTCCAGCAGGCATTCCCACAGGCTGTCGGACTTTAGCAGCGTGCCGTCCAGATCGACGCACAATGGAATCCCATCGGCGTTCGGTTGCCGCGGATCTCTCCGCCGCTCGGAAAGCTCGATGGTGCCGGCCGCGATTTGTTCCGGCGCCGCCGCCGTCATCCGCCGCGTCATACGCTATCCGGCAATCCGCGCCGCGGCGGTTTGCGCGGAATACTCTCCCGGCCCGTCCACCAGCACGATCTGCGCTCCCGCCGGAAGCCCCGGCTCGAATTCGAAATTCACCCGGTCCAGTTCCACCACCATGGGACGGCGCTGCACCTGGGTGTGGATGGCGCCTACGTACTCGCCCAGAATGCCCATGAACAGGAGCTGCAGCGAGCCCAGGAAAAAGATGCCGATCACCAGCGGGGCGATTCCCAGCGAAAAGCGGCTCCAGAACAGCATCTTGTAAAGGAAATAGCCGAAGCCCGCCAGAAAGGACGCGAACGCGCCCGCGAAGCCCCCAAAAGCCATCAACCGCAGCGGCACTTTCGAGTGGTTGACGATCCCCAGCATGCCGATGTCATACAGCGTGTAGAAATTGTTCTTGGTGATTCCGCGCTTGCGCGCCGGCTGATCGTAGTACAGTTTCTTGTGCGGCAAGCCGAATTCCGCGATCATGCCGCGGAAGTACGGGTATGGATCTTCCAGCGAGTTCACCAGGTCCACCACGCGCCGGCCGTACAGCCCGAAGCCCGTGAAGTTTTCGAATGTTTCCGTGGAAGAGAGCCGTTTCACCAACCGGTAGTAGCATTGGCGGATCCAGAACATGGCCCGGCCTTCGCCGCTCGAGCGCTTGATGGCCAGCACCATCGAGTAGCCGTTCTCCCACTCCCGCACCATGTCGGCGATCATTTCCGGAGGGTCTTGCAGGTCGGAGACGATGCTGATGACGCAATCACCGGTAGTCTGGCGCAGCGCGTGGTGCGGCGAGCGGATATGCCCGAAGTTGCGCGCATTCACGATGATCTTTACGTTGCGGTCCGCCGCGGCAATGCGTTTCAACACCGCCACCGTCGCATCGCTGGATGCGTTGTCGATAAAAATATGCTCGTAGCGGTACTTTCCCAGACTGGCGATGACCGCGCGTACCCGCCGGTAGAGTTCCTCGACGTTTTCCGCTTCGTTATAGCAAGGGGTAATGATGGAGATCGATTTCATGCCTCAACGTCCTCCTCCGACGCATCCATCGGCCTGCCCGGCGGGACCGCGTAACACACCAGGTCGAAACCATCCACGCAATGCGGGCGCAACAACAGCCGGCTCTGGGGCATGAGCTCCCGCATGCGCAGCGGAACCCGCCAAAGGTGATCCTGGGTGTGATAGGCGCAGATTGCCAGCAGGGGTTGGCGGGATTGGATGACGCGGGCCGCGCCGTTCAAAGCATCCAGTTCCGCGCCTTCAATGTCCATTTTGATATACGTGGGGGCCTCCGCGGCGAGCGCCTCGTCCAGCGGCAGGCAGTCTACTTCGATGGTTCCGTTGGCGGAAATCGCCGCGCCGGCCGATCCCGAAGCCGCAAACCGCACCTTCGAGCGCATTGCGCCCACCGCGGCCCGCACCGCGCCCACGCGGCCGCGCAATTCCCGCCTATCCCGGATGCGGCGTTCCAGCGCCGCAAAGTTGGCCGGGTCCGCTTCCCATGCCATGGCGCCGCGAAAGCGCCCGCCGGTCCACTCCGCGAAAGACAGGAGGGTATCGCCATCGTAAGCGCCGCAGTCCACGAAATACTCGTCCCCGCGCGGTCGAAAGAGGCGCTGGGGAAAATATTGCGCGCCCCGCATGGGGGCTCCCAGACAGTTGGCGTCCCCGGTCAGGCGCAGGCGCACCTGCCGGATGAACTCTTCGCGCGAACGCGTCCCTTCAAAAAGGCCGAAGGCCGCGCGCACCTGGCCGGCGTGCTCGTAAATCCGGCTGGGCAAATCCCACAGGTAAAACGGAAGAAAGGTTTCCGGGTGCTTCCAGAACAGCCAGGTAAAGGGCACGACCCGCCGGCAGCCGCTTTCCGCCAGCATGGCGGCAATGTTCGCCATGCCGCCCGAGGGCGCGGGGTTCCACACCGCGATCACGAACGTGGCATCGCCCGCAAAGCGCCGCAGGGCCTCTCCGGGCGAGTACACGCGTACGCCGTCCACCGGGAGGGACCACGCGGCGGGGTTGCGGTCGGCAAACGCCACCGGCTCGACGCCATTGGCGCGCAGTCCGGCCAGGATGCGCCGCCCCAATCCGCCGCAGCCATAGATTACGATCCGCCGTTCGCACGGGTACGCCGCATCGTCGAATGCATTGCGCTCCCGGCGCAGCGCTTCCGCCGCCCGGCTCGGGTCCAACAGGTCGTCGAGGTGGTCCATGAGGCTGTCTTCCGTGGTGAGAATCATGATGCCCGCACTGCCTCCACCTGGAGCGCCGGCGCCGGCAATCCCCGGCTATAGATCAACTCGCGCAGCGAGGGAATGCTGGCGTACGGGCTGTCGATATCGTCGATCAGAATGGGATCGTCCTTCCGCAATCCGTGCAACAGCACCTCGCCGCGCATCAGTTCCCGGCAGGAGATTTGCCCTTGCAGCAGCGGAATCGCCAGGTACACGTCCTCGTCCTGCAAAATGTGGCCCTCCGGCAAATCGCGCCGCGCGTATACGCCGCGCACCAGCGAATCCAGATACTGGGTTTCCTTCACCGGCGGAAGGCGCTTTTGCGTTCCCGGCGCGCCGCACATCTCCTTGGCCTTGTGAAACGCCTTGAACCATGCGTCCGCCTGCTCCGGCTTGGAGCAGTACGGCGATACCGCGATCCCATCCGCATCGATATCGATGTGGCGCTCGAAGGTGCGCGCTCCTTTGGCATAGGCGATCAGCATGGAAGACTGCCAGTCGGAATGCTCGTGCGTCGAAAAGCCGATGGTGTGGGAGGGGTACCGCGCGCGCAGGAAATCGATCTGGTTCAGCTCCAGCTCGCGGTCCTCCGAAGGGTAGATGGAAACGCAGTGGTTGATGGCCATGGGGATTCCGCGGTTATGGAAGAACGTCACCAGGTCGTCCAGGTCCTTCACGGAGCTCCCGCCCGTCGAGACGATCACCGGCTTCTTGGTTTTGGCGATCTTCTCCAGCAGCATCCAGTCGTTCAAATCGGAACTGGCGATCTTCAATATCGGCAGCCCCAGCTCGCAGCACAGATCCACCGATTTTTCGTCGAAGGGCGTCGCCATCGGCATGCAGGATGCCTTGCGGATGGATTTCACCAGGGTCGCGAACTGGTCTTTCGTCATGCGCGTATCGACTGTTTTTTTGATGTAGCGGATATCCGTGCGCCGGATGTAGTCCTTATGAACGAAGCTGTCCACGTCGCGGAATTGCAGCTTGACGGCGGCCCGCACGTTGTTGAAGCGCACCACCTGCCCAAACGTGTTGACGATCTTCAGCCCGCGCTCCACGCTGCCCCAGTGATTGTTGGCCATCTCCAGGACAAAGAGCTCTTCGAAAATATCGCGGTCGATCATACCGGCACCCCCGTGCAAATCTCCGAAACTTCTTCCCACCCGGTGCAGTAGGACAGGCCTCCTGGCCTGTCGCCGTAGCCGTGCGGCACGATGGCGCAGCGCATTCCCGCCGCGCGCGCCGCTTCCCGGTCCTCGCGCGTGTCGCCAATCATCAGGCACTCCGCGCGGTTCAGTCCGTGCCGCCGCACGAGGTCCCGCAGCAACTCGGCCTTGGAACCAAATGGAGGCCTGCGCGAATCGCGGCAGGCAGCCTCGCGAAAGAAACCGCTCAGCTTCAAGTGCCGCAGGATCTGCTCCGTCGCCGTGGCCGGCTTGTTGGTGACCAGCCAAAGCTCGGCGCCGCCGGTGAGCAGGTCCCACAGGATTTCCGGAACGCCCGCCTGGCATTCGGTGAGGCGCCAGCCTTCGCTATCGTAGTGGCCGCGGAAGCTGCCTTCCAGCCGGTCCAGTTCGCGGCCTTCCCTCAGCCCGGTGAGCTTCGCCAGAATCTCGCGGATGGGCGGCCCGATCCGGCTTCGCAGGTCCCCCGCCGCCGGTGGAAAACCGCGTTCTTGCAAGGCCACTTCGACGCTCCAGGCAATGCCCGGCAGCGAATCGATGAGCGTGCCGTCCAGATCGAAAATGGCGTGGCGGAAGCTCACTGCGCCGCCTCCTGCGCGATGGGGAGATTCGATTCCATCTCCTCGGCGCCGAGAAACGGATACATGTCCTCCAGGTTGGGCGAAACCAGCGTGCCATCCGCCAACTGGCGCGATTTCAGGCGCGGCTCGAATTCCTGCGCCGCATCCAGGCTCACCTGGCAAACCACCGGCCCGCGAGCGTCCAGCACGGCTTGGATGCGGGAAAACTGCCCGGCGCTTTCGATGCGCATGGCCGGCAGCCCATAGGCCGCCGCCACTTTCGTCATATCGGGAAAGGAGATTCCGCTGGCCGGGCTCTCTCCCACCAGCTTTCCGAAGAAGTTGGATTGCGTCTGCCGGATGGAAAGATATCCGCCGTTCTCCAGCACGAAAATCTTCACCGGCAACTGGTGATGCGCCACGGTTTGCAATTCCTGTATGTTCAACTGAATGCTGCCGTCTCCCGCCAGGCAAATCACGCGTTTGCCCGGGCGCGCGATGGCGGCGCCAATGGCCGCCGGCAGATCGTATCCCATGGATGCCGAACCGGAATTGGAAATCAGCCGCTGCCCCGAGCGCAGGCGCGCCGCCTGGTAGGGCACGATGCAGGCCGCGGCGTTGCCGCATACCACTACGTCGTCATCCGCCAGCTTCTCGAATAGCTGCTCGATAAAGTAATACGGATTTACGGGCGAGCTCGCGGCGCGATGTTTCTCCTGAACCACCGGATAGCGCCGCACGCGCTCGCGGCACCACGCCAGCCACGCGGCGTGCCGGGTGGCCGGATAGGACGAGTCCGCCAGCTCCCGCAGCAACTCCCGCAGAAACAGCTTGAGATCGCAGTGAATCGGCAGGTCCGGACGGACCGTCGGTTTATCCAGCTCGGAAGGGTCCACGTCCACCTGCATCAGAAACGCATGGCGCGCGAAGGACTCCCAGTTATAGCTGGTCTGCCGGATGTTCAAACGCGAACCCAGCACCAGCAGCGCATCCGCGTTTTGCACCGTGAAGTTGCCGGCCCGCTCGCCGATGGTCCCCGGGCGGCCGCAGAACAGGGGGTCGCCGGTGGCGATCAGGTCGTGCATCCAAGCGGTAGTCACCGGGATGCCCAGGCGCCGCGCCACTTCGTGAAATTCCTCCAGCGCTCCGGCGGCGCGGATTCCCGTGCCCGCCATCAAAACCGGGCGCTCCGCCGCGGCCAGCCGCCCCGTCACTTCGCGGCATTGCGCCGCGATTTTGGCGCGGTCCCATTGCGGAGCGTCTTCGGCCGGATCGTAGCCGCGCAGCGCGGTTTCCTCGATCCGCGCCGCCTGCACATCCACTGGAATATCCAGCCAGCACGGCCCCGGCCGTCCAGAGGCCGCCAGGAACCAGGCGCGCTCCAGGTGGTAGCGGATGCTCTCCGGCTCTTCCACCAGCACCGCGTATTTGGTGATGCCGCCGGCCATGCGCACGATGTCGGCTTCCTGGTCTCCCAGTTGCCGCATGTGCCGCCGTCCCGTCACCGCCATGCAGGTGGCGCGTTTCACCTGCCCGGAAATCACCAGCATGGGAACCGAATCCGTCCACGCTCCGAATACCCCGTTGAGCGCGTTGATTCCGCCCGGTCCGGTGGTGACGTTCACCACCCCCGTTTTTCCCGTCACCCGCGCATAACACTCCGCGGCCATGGCGGACGCCTGTTCGTGATGGCTGCACAGGTAGCGGATGCGCGCCTCGCGCCCGAAGGAGTCGTTCAGGTGCATGGCGCCGCCTCCCGGAATCAGGAATACGTGGCGCACTCCCCAGTCCGCGAGTTTTCCGGCGACGTAATGCGACAGTTTCATCATGCGCAGACTTCCCCGTAAAACGCCGGCGCCGCGTGCCGCGCGGTGCGGCGAATGGCTTCCTCCAGCGGGATCCATTCCTCCAGCCCCAGTTCCGTGCGCGCCCGCGACGTATCCGGCACGTAGCGCTCGGCCGCGGCCGCGCGCCGCGCTTGCGCAATCCGCACCTCGTACGCCGCGCCCAGCGTTTCGCGAACTTTCTCCGCCAGTTCGGCGATGCTCACAGCCTGCTCGGATCCCACGTTGTAAGCCCGTCCCGATTGGCCGCGCGCCAGAATGGTCCACAGCCAGATCGCCAAGTCGGCCGTGTAGAGGTACGAGCGGTACGCGGTTCCATCGCCGCGCACGGCGATGGGCCGGGCGTGCAGGCAGTCGTTAATGAAATTCCCGATGGCGAAATGCGCGTCCAGCGGCAGGTGCGGACCGGCGAACGCAAAGCAGCGCGCGACGGGCACTTCCAATCCGCGCGCCCCGGCATAAACCGCGCCCAGCATCTCCGCCACGCGCTTTCCCTCGGCATAGGCGCTCTGCGCATCGGCCGTGTCGGGAGCGCCGCGGTAATCCTCCGTCACGCGCGCCAAATCCGCGGGTTGCGCCCCATATACCGCGCCCGAGCTGAGGAGCAGAAATCGCCGCACGCCCGCCGCAGCCGCAAAGTCCAGGGTGCGCCGCGTGCCGTCCACAATCGTTTCCAACATCAGCAGGGGCTGCTCGCGGTTCAACCGCGGGTTGGCTTCGGCCGCGCCGTGAATGGCGTGGGTGAATCGTCCCGCGGGGAATTCGAAGCAGCGCACATCCCCCTGCGCCAGTTGAATGGCCGGGTGGCGGGCCAGGTGCGGCGCCTTTCCCGGAAACCGCTCCGGCGAGCGCGTCAACACCACCGCCGAAGCGCGCAATCCCAGCCGGTCCACCGCCCACGCGAAACTTTCCAGCAGCCAGCAGCCGAAGAATCCCGTTCCGCCGGTGATAAAAATGCGCGCTCCGGAGAGTTCTTTCCACACCTCGCGGGTATGCTCCAGCACGTGATCCAGATCCGGCGCCAGCGGGTTAGACATGCGCGCAACTCCGCTCCGCCAGCGCTTTCGCCAGCGCCTGGAATGTGTCGATGGTGTAATCCGTCATGGATTCGGTGATGCCGGGGAAGACGCCGATCCAAAAGACCCGCTCCATGACGAAATCGGTACTAGCGAGCGGCGCGGCCACGCGGTAGCGCGACTCCCGGTACGCCGGCTGGCGCGTCAGGTTGCCGCCGAACAGGAGGCGCGTGGCAATCTTGCGTTCCTCCAGGTAGGCGGTCGCCTGGTTGCGCGTGAAGGGCGCCTGGGGCCGCACCGCGAGGGGAAACCCGAACCAGCTCGGCTCCGCTCCCGGGGTGGCTTCCGGCAGGATGAAGAATTCTTCCAGCCCGGCGAGGCCTGCGCGCAACGCTGCGAAATTGCGCCGCCGCGCGGCCACAAACCCATCCAGCTTCCCCAGTTGCGCCACTCCCACGGCCGCTTGCATATCGGTCAGCTTCAGGTTGTAGCCGATGTGCGAATAGGTGTATTTATGGTCATACCCATGGGCCAGGGTTCCCAATTGCCAGTCGAAGCGCTTGCCGCAGGTGTTGTCGCAGCCGGTTTCGCACCAGCAGTCGCGTCCCCAGTCGCGGAAGGATTCCATCAGCGAGCGCAGCAGCGGCTGCCCGGTCAGCACCGCGCCGCCTTCCCCCATGGTGATGTGGTGCGCCGGATAAAAGCTGGTGGTGGCCAAGTCGCCAAACGAACCCAATTTCCGCCCACGATAGGTGGATCCCACGGCGTCGCAGCAGTCTTCCACCAGAAAGAGCGCGTGCTTGCGCGTAAATTCGGTGACCGCCGCGAGGTCGAAGGGGTTTCCCAGCGTGTGCGCCAACACCACCGCGCGGGTGCGCGGCGAAAGCGCGGCTTCCAGTTGCGCCACGTCCACGTTGTAAGTGGGAATGGTGACATCCACAAACACGGGGACCAGGCCGTTCTGTAAAATCGGGTTCAGCGTGGTGGGAAAACCCGCCGCCACGGTGATGACTTCATCACCCGCCACCAATCGCCGGTCGCCCAGCCGCGGCGAAGTCAAGGCCGAAACCGCCAGCAGATTCGCCGAAGATCCCGAATTGGCGAGCACGCATTCGCGCACTCCCATCCAGCGGGCGAAAGCGCGCTCGAACTGCGCCGCGAAGCGCCCCGTGGTCAGCCAGAAATCCAGCGCCGAATCCACCAGCAGGCGCATCTCCGCGCCGTCGAACACGCGGCCCGCCACCGGCACCGCGCTCGCGCCCGGCGTGAAGCCGTTCTCCGCGAAGGCCTCTTTGCAATATTCGCCGGTCAGCTCGAGAATCCGCCGGCGCAACTCGCGCGCGCTCTCCGTCATGCCACGAACTCCGCTACGCGCTCGCCGGCTAGAAATTCGCGGTACCAGCGGATAGTCCGCCTCAGCCCTTCGTCCAGCGTGAACAGGGGCGCCCAACCGAGCATGCGCCGCGCCCGCGACGTGTCCAGGCATTGCCGCCGGATTTCGTTGCTGGCCTGGTTCAGCACCAGCGGCTCGACGTCCGCCTCCATGGCGCTCAATACGCGCCGCACCAACTCCAACACGGTGACTTCGGTTTGATTGGAAAAATTGAACGCCAGGCCGTGCAGCTCGCTCCGTTCGTGGAGCTCCTCGGCCAGCAGCAGGTAAGCCGCCGCGCCGTCTTCCACGTAAAAGTAATCGCGCACGTAATGCCCGTCGGAGCGAATCACCGGGCGCTGCCCGCGCAGGGCCGCGCGAATGGTCCCCGGCACGATGCGGTTCCAGTTCAAATCGCCGCCGCCGTAGAAATTTCCGCAGCGCGTCACCGCGACCGGCAGGCCATAGGTTTGAGCGTAAGTCTGCGCGATCAAGTCCGCGCAGCTCTTGCTCACGTCGTAGGGATGCCGTCCTTCGAGCGGCGTCTTTTCGTTGTAGGGCAGCGCTTGCTGGTCGCCATAAGCCTTGTCGCTGGAAGCTACCACAATCGACCGCACGCCGCCCGAGCGGCGGCAGGCCTCCAGTAAATTCCAGGTCCCCTGAACATTGCTTTCGAAAGTGGAAATCGGGTTGCGGTTGGCGATTCCCACGATGGTTTGCGCCGCCAGGTGAATTACCACGCCGGTTTCGTATTCGCCGATGGCGCGTTCCAGCACCTCGCGGTCGCGCACGTCGCCGCGCACTACGTTCACGCGCTCGAGCGTTCCGGTGCGCGCCAATTCGCTCCGCGGCACCCAGTCGCGCACCAGGCAGACCACGCCGGCGCCCGCTTCCGCCAGTCTTTGGGTGAGCCAGCTTCCCACCAGCCCCGTCGCGCCGGTGACCAGCACGGCGCGGTCGCGCCAGAATTCCCGATTCACTCCCAAACCCTCCACGGGGGCGCCCCGCTATTCCACAACTCGTTCAGGTAGAGGTAGTCGCGATAAGTGTCCATCGCATAGAAAAATCCGGGATGCCGGTAGGCCATCAATTGCCCTTCCCGGGCCAGCCGCTCCAGCGGTTCGCGCTCGAACACGCACTCATCGCCGCCCAGGTAATCGAAAACTTTTCGGTCCAGCGCGAAATAACCGGCGCTCACCCAACCGTCGGTCTTGGGTTTCTCCGTAAATGTGTTGACCTGGTCTTCCACCCCCAGATCGAGCATCCCGAAGCGCGAAACCGGGGTTACGGTGGTCACCGTCGCCAGCTTGCCGTGGCTCTTGTGGTACTCCACCAGGTTGCGCAGATCCACATTGCTCACCCCGTCGCCATACGTCAGCAAAAAGGTGTCGCTGTCGATATAGCGGGCGATCTTTTGGATGCGCCCGCCCGTCATGGACTCGATTCCCGTATCCGCCAGCGTTACGCTGAAACCCTGCTCGGTGTGCAGCCCGTGATAGCGAATCTGCGATTTCTGACCCAGGCAGATCGAGAAATCGTTATTCATCGCCTCGTAATTGAGGAAATACTCCTTGATGGCCGCGCCGCGGTACCCCAGGCACAGAACGAAATCGCGGAACCCGTGGTGCGCGTAGGTCTTCATGATGTGCCACAGAACCGGACGGCCGCCGATCTCCACCATGGGCTTCGGCCGAAACTCGGTTTCCTCGCGCAGGCGCGTCCCTAAACCACCGCACAAGATTACTACCTTCACGGTTTTGATTATTCGGGAGATCCGCGCAAGGCACTATCCCGTATTTGGTTCTGGGCCTGTTGTTGTCTTTGGTTATGGGTGTTACCGGGCCGCGGCCGCGCGGGCGGGGTAAACCTTCCCTCCCGCTTCCGGGCCTGTCCCGGGGTGGAGCTCAGGCGATGTTTTCCACGGCCGCTTTCTCCGGCTCCTGAAACGCCAGGACCGCCTGCTGCGCCTGCTTCCGCAACCGCCATTTTTCGTACGGCGGAGCTTCCTTCTTGGCGATGTCCTGAATGATCGCGGCTTCGATCTCGCGCTCCTGGATCTCCGGGGCTATGCGCTGAAATCGCTCCTGTTGGCGCAAGGCTTCGGCCTTTTGCTTGCGCAGCAGCGTTTTCTTCAAATCCGGCATGTCCTGGAAAAGCACCTCCGCGATGTGCATCCGCGATTGCTCGTATTCCAGGATCAGCACCCGCTCCTGGTCTTCCCGGTTTTGCCGCTCGGCCGCTTCCTGTTGGCGCCGGTAGGTGTTCTTGAGGGTGCGCTCCAATTCGGGGCTTACCACGCGCTCGCGCGTTTCCGCATCCTTGACGATTTTTACGAGCAATCCCCCGGCATTGCGCAAGGCTTGCCCGGCGCTCTTCTTTTGCCGGCAAACATGAATGGCGATTTCGTAGCAGTCCAGCAAGGCCGCTCCTTCCGGGCTGTTGGCGCCGGCATCCAGCGCATTGCGCACCAGGTTTACGGCCACGTGGGGAAGCACTTCCTGCTCCAGCATGCTCTGCAGGACTCGAACGCACCGCTCGAGACCGTAAAAATCCAGCGCCGTCACCGCGGTCTGGCAATACGCCGCCGCCGTTTTTGCCGGCAGCCCAGCTTGCTGGAGACGCTCCTGGCAACTCGCCCGGCGCACCTCCGGATCGGTGGCCGCGCCATGCATCAGCAGCGCCTTACGTTCGGACACATACCCCTGATGTTTGTGCAGCGCGATGCGCCAGTCTTCACCCGAAACAATCTGGTAGGAACCCAGAATCTGGATGCGATTCAACTGTTCGAACGCCGGCTCCAGCGTCTGCATCAGCCGCGACAAATACTTAGGCGGATTCAAGATCCCCAGATGCTCGGTCGCCAGTTGCCGCGCATCGATGATCACCACATCCGTCTTGGCGAAGGCTACCGCCAAAAACCGGTATAGGTGCTTGGCCGTAATTCCATCCAGCTCCATGTAACGGGTGGCATCCAGCAGCCGGAAGAACCCGCTGTCCATGGATTGAATCAGCTTATCGGTCCAGATGACCGAGCCGGTGCAGCGGCCGGTGGTGCGATTCAGCGAAAAACTGGCCTCCTGAAAAACGTTGCACCATTTCACTTCTTCCTGCTGCTCATTCTCCATCAAGGCGCGGAAACGGAGAGGGATAAAGCGGTCCATGGCCAGCTTCAAACGCTTATAAAACTTGCCGTGAACGGCGCCAATATCCAGAATGCGCGCGATCTCCCTCCCCGTGAAGGTGACCGTCTTGGCGAAGTCGTTGCGAAATGTGAGCACGCCGAGAGCGACGAAAATGTCCAGATCCTGCTCAGTGGGCAACCCCAGTTCGTTGTTTCCCTGCACTTGCCAGACGACTCGGGCCATAGTGCCGTCAGGTAAGGTTTTTGTTCCACTGATCTCGATCTTGCCAACCTTCTTGCCGACGCGGCGCTCAAGAACCGCAAAGGGAATGGCAGCCAGGTTTTCCTCTTCCACCGAGAGGTTCATCAAAGACTGTTTGGGAGCGGTTTTCCCCTTACCTGAGGAGGTGATGGGCATACTTCACTCTGTTTTTTACAACGCGGCGCCTTCCGCCGCTACTCTTTTATTGGGAGACTCATGGTTTCCGATGGTTTTTACGATCAGACTCATAAGTATCTCCAAAAACCATCCCCATGGCCATATTCCAGGTATTCCAATACAGAAATACCCAAAGAACCATACCATATGGCGGAGTGTCTGCGCCAGCTCCCAAATGATTGTTTCGAAATGGTTTAATCAAACCGCCTTACGCTGAAGCTCATACTGGCTTACGGTCAAACCCGTGAGTCCGATCGTAAATAAGCGCTATCTACCTGAAAACACAAGATGGCTTGGCGAGGCTGAGCATGTGCTTGAGCGGAAGGCCTCTCTCGCTATTTTTCAATAACTTACAGACGGATTTACGATGAAACTCACGGCATTTCCCGGCAAACCCTGGAAAAGGCCATGTTTTTATGGGCAACCTCATGGGTTTTAGCGCCAGACTCACAGTCTCTCCGAGCGTCGTCGTGGGTTTGAGCGTAAAGCCGGCCAGTACATGGGTTTCAGCGTAAACGGCGCTTTTTCAAGTGAGTCCGTGAGGAGAGTTTAGAGAATCCAATGCGAGTATAATGTGGAACTGACCCCGGTCCATTTTGGATGATTCGCCTATTTCGAGTCTTTATCCCTGTCGGCGCGCTCACGCTCCTGATCTCCGAGGTGATTCTGCTCTCCTCGGCTTTTGTGCTTGCCACGTATCTGATTTTAACCGTCGATCCAGGCGTTTATCTGCTGTATGACGGCGGCTGGATTCGCATCGCCCTGGTTCTGGCCAGCATTATCGTGGGGTTACATTTTCACGATCTGTACTCGCAGATTCACGTTAAATCGCGCATCGTGCTTCTCCAGCAACTCTGTCTGGTGATCGGAATCTCGTTTCTTTTGCAGGGATTTATCAGCTACCTCGATCCCTTTCTGCGGGTTCCCATCCGGGTTATGGTACTGGGGAGTTTCATCTCCGTCATTGTCATTTTCGGTTGGCGTATCTTTTTCAGCAGCTATGCTTTGCGCGTCATGGGACGCGACAGATTGCTGCTTGTCGGAGACAGTCGGCTGCTGGAGGATATAGGAAGCTATATCGAGCAGCACCCCGAAAGCGGACTGGTTGTAGCGGGATATCTCGACGACAGTTACGAACCGGGAACTCCTTTACCGGGCGGGAAGTCCTTGGGCCAGTTGAACGCCCTGCGCAAAATTGTGGAGGCCGTCCGGCCCAGCAGAATTGTAGTGGGAATGTCCGAACGCCGCAAGCGCATGCCGGTATCCGAGTTGCTGGAGCTACGGTTTGCCGGACATATCATCGAGGAGGCCGCCAATACCTACGAGAGGGTTTGCGGGCGTATATGTCTCAAAGAATTGCGGCCATCGCAGCTCATCTATTCCGGAGAGCTGGGACCGCGGCGTCAGAACGTCATCTACCAGACGCTGGCAAATCTGGCCGGCGCCCTGATCGGAATCCTTCTTTCGTTTCCCTTGATGCTGCTCACCGCGCTGGCCGTGCGCCTCAACTCGCCCGGCCCCATTCTTTACCGCCAGGTCCGCGTGGGCATAAATGGAGCTCCATTTACGCTGTACAAATTCCGCTCCATGCGAGCCAATGCGGAGGCTGCGACGGGCGCGGTCTGGGCCATGCAGAACGACCCGCGAGTCACGGCCGTGGGACGCGTCATCCGCAAAATCCGCTTCGACGAACTGCCGCAGCTCTTCAACGTTCTGCGGGGCGAGATGTCGATCGTCGGCCCGCGGCCGGAGCGGCCCGAATTCGTCAAAGCCCTCACCGAGCGGATTCCTTACTACACCCAGCGGCACTGCGTGCGCCCGGGCATTACCGGTTGGGCGCAGATCAACTACAAATACGGCGACACCCTCGAGGACACCATCTGCAAACTCGAGTTCGATCTCTACTACATCAAGAACATGTCGTTCAGCCTGGACACCTACATCGTCTTCCACACCATCAAAGCCATGCTGCTGTCGCGTGGTGCGCAATAAATGCAGAAACAAAAGGCAGCTTGACAGCCTTAGGAAGTTCGCGTCAGACTTTGATTTGAAACGCGCCGCGGAGCGTTTACGGAGGAACGTCAGTTGAAAAAAATAGTGGCAATTCTGGTTTGGGTGCTGCCGTCTTTCGCGCAGTATGCCGGCCCGGCAGTCCTCAGCCGCGGCGAATCGCCTGCCGCCATGGAGGCGCCGCAGATCAGCTTCCGTCCGTTTGTCGAGGTTTCCGCGGTCTACGATACAGGCTTGTCCGGCGTCGGCCTTACCTCTGCCGGAGAATTAGCCAATCTTTCGTCTCCCGGAATCCAGGTAGCCGGCGGGATCAGCGGGTACCATTCCTGGCGGCATACGCAACTGGGATTGGATTATCGCGGCAATGTTACCGAGTTCCAAAAGGCCACGTATTACTCCAACACCAGCCAGTCGCTGATGTTGGGAATCAAGCATCAGTTCACCCGCCACATATTTCTGAATCTGCGCGAGACGGCCGGAATGTTCAGTTATGGCAGCGGCGTTCTGCCGCTGTCCGAAGCGGTTCCCTTCGATCCCGGCCAAAGCTATGTTCCCGTAACCGATTTCTTCGACAATCGAACGATATACGGCACCACCCAGGCGGACCTGATCATCCAAAAGAGCGCGCGGCTTTCCTTTGACTTCGGCGGCGACGGCTTTTTAAATCGCATGCGTTCCACCGCGCTGGACAGCGTGCTGGGCGCAACCGCCAGAGGCGACGTGCAATATCGCCTCACCCGCCGCACCACCATCGGCGCGAACTACACATACAGCCACTTCAGCTTCAACCACGTTTACAGCAGCACCGATATCCACGGCGCAGCGGCGACGTACGCCGTACGACTCAGCCGCTCGCTGGAGTTCACGGGGTACGGCGGGTTCATGCGGGTGGAAACGAAATTCATTCAGGACGTGCCTGTCGACCCCACCATTGCCGCCATCATCGGCATTAGCGAGAGTCCCGAAGTGATTTATAGCGTCCGCTACGTTCCCAACGTCAGCGCCAGGCTCTCGCAAACGTTTCAGCATGGCGTGGCGTACATTTCCGGCGGCCACACCGTCACTCCCGGAAATGGGCTGTTCCTGACCTCCACGCTGACCGACATTTCCGCCGGCTACACTTATACCGGCCTGCGGCGTTGGAGTTTCGGCGCTCAGGGGAGCTACCAAAACGCCTCCTCGATCGGAAATATCTATGGGGCCTATGGCGGCGAAAATGGCAACATCACCGTGTCTCGCCAGCTCAGCAGGGCGGTTCACGTTGTCGCCAGCGGCGGCGTCCGCCGCTACACCAGTCCCGATTTTCCGCTCTATAACCGCACCTTCTACGATACCCGCATCGGCATTGGTTTCGCGCCGGGCGATGTGCCGCTGCGCGTCTGGTAGACTTCCCGGCCAAGCTCCCATGGCATACTGATGAAGTGAGTTCCCCGCTTCCAAGTTCCGTGGCTGTTTTCGGTCTCGGCTATGTCGGCAGCGTGACGGCCGCGTGCCTGGCGCATTTAGGCCATGAAGTCTTTGGCATCGACAAAGACGACATCAAAATCGACAGCATCCGGGCCGCCAGTGCGCCCTTCTTCGAGCCCGGCCTGGAGGAACTCATCCGTGAATCGGTTGCCGCCGGCCGGCTCACGGCAACCAGAGACGCGCAAGCCGCCCTGCAAAAAGCCGACATTGCGATGTTGTGCGTGGGCACCCCTTCGGCGCCCAATGGCAACCTGGGGCTGGATCAACTGGAGCGGGTTTTTGAGGAACTGCGGCAGCACCTCGCGACGCGCACCAAGCCCCTCATCGTGGCCGTCCGCAGCACCGTCTTCCCCGGCACCGTGGAAGAGTTATCGGCCGGCCTGGCGCAAGCCTGGCCGCAGACATCCTTCGTTTCCAACCCCGAATTCCTGCGCGAAGGAACCGCCGTGCGGGATTTTATGGAGCCGTCCCTGGTGGTGGTCGGGGGAGCGGACCGCGCCGCGGTCGAGGCTGTGGCCGCGCTCTACGCGCCCCTCGGCGTGGAAGTTTCCTGCGTCTCGCTGCGCACCGCCGAGATGATTAAGTATTGCTGCAACGCGTTCCACGCCCTGAAAATCGCCTTCGCCAACGAAGTGGGCGCGCTCGCGGCCAAGCTCCTGGTTTCGCCGGAAGAGGTCATGCAGACGCTCTGCCGGGACGATAAGCTGAACGTTTCGGCGGCCTATCTCAAACCGGGATTCGCCTTTGGCGGCTCCTGCCTGCCTAAGGATCTCCGTGCCCTCACCTACCGGGCGCTGCGCATGGACCTCAAACTCCCCCTGCTCGAAGCGGTGCTGCCCAGCAACGAGCGGCATTTGGAACGCGCCGTCAAAGAGATCCTGGAGATTCCCGCCACGCGCATTGGCGTCTATGGATTGGCCTTCAAGGAGAACACCGACGATCTCCGCGAAAGCCCCATCATCTCGGCCATCGAACAACTGCTGGGCAAAGGCAAGGACATTCGCATTTTCGATCCGCACATCGATCTGGATTCCATCTACGGCAGCAATCGCAGCTATCTGGTGAATAGCCTTCCGCATATCGGCCGCCTGATGGCGAGGGACCTCACAGAGGTTTTGAATTGGTCGGAGTGCGTCGTGATCGCGCAGAAACCCCCGGCCGAGGCCGCGCGCGCGATCAGCGCCAGCCACAGGCCGTTGGTCGATTTGGTGCGCTCCCATATCGCGGCCGTCGCGGCAAGCCGCTAGCGGCCCAGGCATGTTGAAGAAGGCCAGCACGGTGGCAGTCGGCGCGCTGGCCGCCCTGGGCCTGTTGGTCGTGCTGGTCAGCGCCACTCCCCTGGTAACCTGGTGGGCAACGCGGCTGGCCGGCCCATGGTATCAACCTCGCGGCGAGGTCCTCATTGTCTTGGGCGGCTCCATGCTGGATCGCGGAATGATCGGCCAGACATCCTATTGGAGAAGCGTCTATGCCGTACGGGTATACCGCGAAGGGGAGTTTCGGAGGGTTGTGGTGAGCGGAGGCCCGCCCGATAACCCGGCGTCCGAAGCCATGAAACGGTTCCTGGTTTGCGAAGGCATCCCAGCGGCGCGCGTCGATACGGAAGCCCAGTCGGTCAGCACCCGCGAGAATGCCCTGGCATTACACCGCATGCTGGGCGGCGTCGCGGGCCGAAAAGTGCTGCTCACCAGCGATTACCACATGTACCGGGCGTCGCGTGCGTTGGCCAAAGCCGGCCTGCCGGTGATTACCGTGCCTTTCCCCGACGCCATCAAGCAGGCTGCGCGCTGGACGGGACGCTGGTCCGCCTTTCTGGAGCTGTGCGTGGAAACGGGCAAAATCGCGTACTACTATGCCCGCGGTTGGATTTGACACAAAGCCCGGATATACGAAGAAACACTGTGTGCAGTGGATTTTTTCTGCCCCAAGGTAGTAACCTGAACAAGTCCGGAGAGGAAATGCAGGTCCATCACGAACCAATCGCCGACGTTGACCGCTACATCGCCAACCAGAGCAAGTACGTTCTATCGGATAGAATTCCATTATACGAGCGATACCTGCGCTTCGTCCGACAGCTCCATCCGATAGACCAAGGGACCCGCATATTGGAGATCGGAACCGGTACGGGCTGGTTCCCCCTGCTGTGTAAAGCCAACGGCCTGCAATGCAAGGGACTGGAGATCAGCCCGCAACTCATAGCCGTGGCCATGGAGGCGGGCCGCCAAAATGGGATCGCGCCGGATATCGAGTTGGGGAATATCGAGGACAGCGACATCGGCCTCGAAACTTATGACGTCATCGTGGCATCCTCCGTTTTCGAACACGTCGAGCACTGGCGCGCCGGTCTGAAGAAGGCCTATGCGGCCCTCAAGCCGGGCGGCGTATTATTCTTCGAGTCCACCAACAAGTTCAGCATCCGCAGCGGCGAACACCATATGCTTTTTTATGGGTGGATGCCGGACGCCATGCGGTACCGCTTCCGCGTGGCCAGGCAGGGGAAAGACGTCATGAAGTTGGGGATCGACTTCAACCAGTTTCGCTATCCGCTGTTGCGCCGCACGTTCCAGGAAGTAGGGTTCCGCAAAATATTGGATCTGGTGGATCTCCTCCAGCCGGAAGGCATGCACGGCTGGAAGCGGTCGGTTGTTTCGCTAAGCAAGAAATTCCGCCTCGTGAAGAGTTTCGTCCTGACTTTTTATGAAGCGACAACCTTCGTCTGTGTGAAATAAGGACTACGGGTTCATTGGCGCCGCAATCGCTTAGCGCGGAGAGAAAAAACGCCGCCTCCCAAGGCCGGGGCGCCCGCGCTCGGCGTGGAGCATCAACAGTCCTTTGTCCACCCTCCAGACCGCCCCCCCCCGCACCCGAATCGGCCCGAATCGGGGGGTGCGACCTACAATGCCGCAGGCGTGTGTTATCATACTCGCGAAGTCGCCTTTAGGCGAAGCTGTGCTCCGTGAATGTCCCCATGGGTTCCGCTCCCGTCCTTGCGCAACACCTTTACGAACCGAAGAGCGAAGCCCACGTCTGGCGGCGTTTCCGCCCCGTAATCACGCGCCAGTTGCATTGCGGCATCCTGCTCTCCGCCCGGGGTATTGAAAACTGGGCCGCTTCCCTTCTGGCTCTACTGAACGCGGACCCCGCGATTGCAGTCGACGCCGTTTTCGTTTTAGACGGTGCGGACAAAAAGGAGAACGACCGGGGCGGTTGGTTGTTTCAGCTCCTGCAGGCGTGGAGCAACCGGTCGGCAGCGCCGTTCGCCCGCCAGAGCATCGTTCTTCCCAGCGGCCTTTCGGAGGTCGCGCTACGCCTTCAATCCGGCTCTCTGGCGCCGGAAGATGCCGCCCGGCTCGCCGGCTGCCGGCTGGATCTCCTGCTATCTCTCGAAAGCCAGCCGCTTCCCGTGGATTGCTCCTCTCTGGCGCGCCAGGGCGTCTGGTCTATCTGCTGCGGCGATCCCAGCCGTCCACGGAGCCATCCGCCGTACTGGAACGAAGCCTGGAATAAAGAAGCCGTCAGCACAGCCGTCATTCGGCAACACCTTCCCGGCGGCACTCGCAACCTGGCATCTTGCCAGGTGGCCACGCACCCGGGTATTCGCTTCACCGAAAACGCGGTCGCCCCTTTGGAATTGGCGGGCCAGGCTCTCCTGCGGCGGCTGATGGATCTCCTGGAAGACGAGCGGAGCCTTACCGCGCTACCGCCGCAAGCGGACCAAACGAACGATCGCCGGCCTCCCGGCAGTCTTGCGGCCGCCGCTTTCCTGAGGGGGCAAATATTGCGCAGCGCTTCTCTGCGGCTCGAAGCCCGCGGCCGGAAGCAGCAATGGAGGGTCGCCCTGCGCGATCGGAGCAGCCGCTTCGGTTCCCAATCCAGCCGATTTTCAGCCGATGGTTTCCGATGGCTTCCGGCGCCGCAAGGCTGCGGTTACGCCGATCCGTTTGTGGTCGAACACCAGAATCGGCATTGGCTCTTCGTGGAAGAGATATCCCCCACCGGCAAAGGCCGGCTTGCCTGCCAGGAGATCCGCGCCAACGGGGAGGTGGGAGAAGCCAGCATCATCCTGGAAAAACCATATCATCTCTCTTACCCCCACGTTTTTTCGCACCAGGGCGATTACTTCATGGTCCCGGAAAGTTGCGGCAACGAGACGGTGGACCTGTACCGCGCGACCCGTTTCCCCGGCGAGTGGACGCTGGAGCAAACGCTATGTCCCGGCGTTGCGGCGGTCGACACCACGGTCTTGCCGCTCGAGGGCGTCTGGTATTTCTTCACCACCTCGGCTTGGCTGGGAAACGAAACCTTCCTGTTTTGGTCCGACCGGCTGGACGGTTCCTGGCACTACCATCCGGCCAACCCGATCTGCTCCGACGCGCGCCGAGCCAGAAGCGCGGGCGCGCTCTTTTATTCCGGCGCCGATCTGATCCGCCCCGCGCAGGATTGCTCGGTTTGCTACGGGTACGCCGTTGTGTTAAATCGCGTCAAGCGTATTTCCAAGACGGAATACGAAGAAGAGCCCATCGAGACCATCCTGCCTACCTGCCAACCAGGTTTGCTCGCCACCCACACCCTGAACTCCAATGCCGCCTACGAAGTCATGGATGGCGTGCGGTACGTACGCTAAGCTAAAGCGCCATCACTTCGGAGGTGGATTCGCGTTTGAGATGAAGCCGGCGCAGCAGGCGCCCTACGGCAAAGCGCGCCAAGCTTAAAACCGTAGAAGCGCTCACCCTCCAGTCCCGCCAATCGAAATCGAAAAAATAAACGGGCCGCCGGTAGGAGCGGATCAACTCCCGCCAGGTGAGGAGTTTTTGCCGCCTGTAACTGCGGATGGTCGGAACATCTCTCAGCAGCACAATATGCCGGAAATCTTGCGGAGAGGGATTCGTCTCGGCAACGGGCTGCCCGATCAAATCCAGGTAATGCAGCCAACCGATGTCCACACCGGCATAAGGGCCGGCATCGGCCGTCACGCTATAGCGGGGGTTCGCCTCGATCATCTTCACGCAGCCATCGCGCGTATCGCGTTTCAGCTCAATCTCGCAGATTCCCTGGTAGCCGATGCTTTGCAGAAAACCGTCGCAGAGCCGGTCGGCTTCAGGATCGGAGACGGGTTCGACCACGCTGGCGGAGCCGAAATGAATGGGATGCGTCCGCACCTCGCGCAGCATGCAGGAGCCAATGCGCCGGCTATGGCGGTCGTAGCAGGACAGGTAAACCAGTTTGGCGGTATCGGGGCCCTCGATAATCTCCTGCACGACCACATCCGGCGAAGCCTCGGCGGCCAGGCGATATGCGACCGCAAGATCCGCGTGCGATGGAACGATTACCACTTTGCGGCCATACAACGGATGGCTGGAGGGAACGCGTTCCCAATCCGTGCAATGGTTGGGCTTCAACAGGCAGGGGAAGCGAATTCCGGCGGCGAACGCCATAAGCTCCTCCGCGGTATGCACATTTTGGGTGAGCGGGACCGGCAGGCCATGGGTTCCGGCAATATCGTACTGGCGCTCTTTAGTGGCGAGCAGGGCCTGGGTAGCGGGAGCCTGGCAGAATACGAAGAGATCCTTGAGCCGTTCGGCATGCGCGGACACGGCGGTTACAAACTGATCGGAACTGCAAATGAGCACGGGTTTGCAAGGGAACCGGCCGGCAAGCTCCGCCATGAAGCGCTCCCACGCAGCCGGATTTTCCTGCGGATGGGGACAAAGGTATGCCTTGCCGTACACGGTTCGGAATCCTGGCTGAGTCGGAAGCCAATCGATGCAGCAGGCGGTCAAACCGCGGCGAACCAGGTTGCGCATCAGCACAACGGCAGTCTGGAAAGCGCCGGCCACCACCACGGGCGGCCACTCCGGCCTCGCGCGCGCGAAAGCCGGATTTTCACCAGCGGCGATTTTGTGCGAAGTGAACATACGGCGCCGGACCGTCCCAGGCGGAAAGCGGCGCGCCTGCGGAGCGCAACCTCATGATATCGCAGGGGGCGGGGAGTCAAGGGGTTGTCCCCGCGCGGGCCGGCGGGCGGGAAAGATCAGGGCTCCGTCGTTTTTTTCGATTTAACTCCACACGAAACCGCATGGGCTCCAAATCCCCTCCGCGGGTGTCGCTGCCATAGCCAACGCCAATGCGGGCGCAACGCGCGGAGCCTTATCGCATTCCCAACCGCTGGCGTATCCAATTGATGGGCAGGCCGCGGTGCTCCTTTTGCAGGCAACTGAAAAACGCCAGCCCATAGTACAGCGAGGCCAGCAGGGCCCCGCCGCCGATTACCTGCACCCAGGTGTTGCCGGGCAGCCAATGCCGCTTCATCCACACAGCGCCTGCCATCGTGGGGATGGCAATCGCCAGCGGCGGCAGGTAGATACCCGCCAGATAAGATCCCACGGGGTAGTGCACGCTGCGGCAGAGCAACCACGAAGTGACCAGGCCGCGGTTGAGCACCAGCAAGGAGGAGGTCACCACCGCAACTCCCATCAATCCAAATCGCGGCGCGGCGAAATAGACCCCCGTGATGCATAACGCGGCCTCCACCATCAAAGAGATTGCGAATCCCTGGTGCTTCCCCAAACCATACAGAATGGAGCTGGAATTAAACTGCGCGGCCACCCCCAGGGTGATCCCAATGGCCAGCACGGGCAGCAGCGGGGCGCTCATGGCCGCGAACTCGGGCTTGATCCACAACCGCAGCAGCGCTTTCCCATACACAATCAGCGCCATGGCCACCGGAGCGAACAGAACGAAACAATAGCGGTTGATATAGATACCCATGCGGGCTATAGCGCCCACGTCATTTCTGGCAGCTAACTCCGCCGAGTGCGATCCGGTGACAAACCCCACCTTGCTCACAAGGTCCACCGAGTATTGCGGTAGCCGCACCGCCATACCGTAGTACCCGGCATAGGCCGCCGGAAGAAAATGGCCTATGAGAATGGGCTGGCTGTAATTCAACACCTGGAGCGATGCGGCGGCGAGGAATGTGTGGATACCGTAGCTCAGCATCTGCCGGAACATTGCAAACGTAGCCAGCGAAGGGGAGAGGCGCAACGCGGGGAAGATCGTGCGGAAGGCCAGAAAAGTCAGGAAGTAGGTAGCCCCGAGGGCCACCAGGACAATGATTCCCATGGCGAGCAATCCGTGGCCCAGATACAGCACCGCCGCGATTCCAAAGGAGCGGATGGCAATCGAGATAATCCAGATCCGGCTGGTGAGATCGAAGCGCTGATAACCTTCCACGCCGGCGCTGAAGAGGTTGAAAACAGCCCCGGAAGCCCAGCCGACGCCCACAATCTGGATGAGCAAGACGAACGTGTGGTGGTATTTAGGAGAGACGTGTTCGAAGCCGGCGATATACTTCGAGAAAAGGACGGTGCCCATGATGGTGAGTGCACAAATGCTGACTGCGTAGATCAGAGCGGAGTTGAGGACTTCATTCACCTTGTCCGGCTGTTCCGTGGCGCGGTAATGCGCCGTGTACTTCATCGTGGCCGAACGAAATCCCAAGTCCATCAGCCAAAAGTGATCGAGAAACGCAAAAATGATAGTCCAGACGCCATACCCTTCATCCCCCAGCTTGCGAATCGTGTAGGGCGCGAGGAGGACCCCGGAAAAGAGGCTGACGATCACACTGAACCAGCTCCAGATCACGCTGTGGAGAAACCGTTCACCGCGTTTGGGAGCGCTCTGGGCCGTCGTCGAAGCCATCCTATACACCTTAACAGATCGGAATTTGAGGATACCTCGGCGCTTGAAACGCGCAGGTTCAGGGCTTTACGCCGATCGCGATAATCGATACCGCGGGCCAGGGTAGCAGGCCATCGATGCGTTTCCAAAGCGGTACGAGAGCGTCGAAAATACGAAGCTGAAAGCGGCCAAAATCCTCCCGCTTTAGAATCCGTCCATTCCAATACCACCCGGGGCGGGTAATCCGGTTAAACTGGAGGGTCTTCTCGATGCGGAATCCGGCCCGCTGCATGATTGTGCACAGCTCCTTCTCGGAATAGCGCAGATAGTGGCCGAGCACTTTGTCCAGCGTGCCGTAAATTGCCTGGTCCTGAGGAACCAGAATGATCGCCCGGCCGCTCGGACGAAGTGTGGAGTAGATATTCCGCAACCCGGCCATCGCGTCGGGAATGTGCTCCAGCACGTTGAGGCAGACAACCGTGTCGAACTGTTCCTCGAAGCCCCGGAAATCTTCCGCGTTGCACAGGTCGCACTTTGCGAAAGTCATGTTTGGCCGAAGCCGGAAACGGCCCTTGAGGCGCGCCAGATGCTCGTCGTCGATGTCCGTTGCCACATAGCGCTTGCGCCCGGAGGAAAGCTGCCGCGTCATGTTGCCGATTCCCGAGCCGATTTCCAGCACGTGCGACCGCACCCACGGCCGCACCGTATCCGCCATCCACCGGTTGAAGCGGTTGGTGCCGGCCAGGGTATCCAGGATGCGGGCGCCGTTGTCCACGTAAATATTCTGCGTGAAATAGCAATACAGAATCACCCATAGCGCGCTCACCGCGTCCTTGAAGCCGATTTTCTTACCCTCTTCATAGGTGCGGCCGTAGTAGCTGATGGGCACTTCGTAAATCGAGGCCTGTCGCTTGGCGAACTTAATTGTGATCTCCGGCTCGATTCCGAAACGGTTGCTCCGGATCGGAATGCTCTTCGCCAGCGACAAGCGGAAAGCCTTGTAACACGTCTCCATGTCGGTCAGGTTCAGATCCGCCGCCATGTTACAGGCGGTTGTCAGAAACCGATTGGCCAGCGAATGCCAATAGTAAAGAACCCGCCGCTCGCCCGAGATCAGGAAGCGCGACCCGTAAACCACGTCGGCCCGGTTGCTGAGAAGCGGAGCGAGCAACTTCGGATATTCGTTGGGATCGTATTCCAGGTCGGAATCCTGAATGATTCCAAATTCGCCCCGCGCAGCCTCGAGGGCCGTCCGGATAGCCGCACCCTTTCCCAAGTTCACGGCATGCGTAAAGACCCGGATCCGGTCGGGATAAGTTGCCGCCAGTTCCTGAAGAATACGCGGCGATTCATCCGTCGACCCGTCGTCCACGGCCACGATTTCCGAAGACAACCCGTCCGGCAGCGGCGCGTTCATAGCCCGGGTAATGCATGCCGCCAGGAACTCTTCCTCGTTATAAACGGGAACGATGATCGAGAGAAGCCCCTTTGTTTCCAAGCTTTTTCAGTGTATCACTCATGCCCAAGCCGCCTCTGGAGCGCGTCTCTTCACGGTTTTATCTGGCGGCGGGGCTACCTAGCTTAGCAGCCCAGCGCCGCGAAAAGCGGGTAAAACGGACAAAGAGGCGGCAGGTAGCGCATGTTCGGCATCCCGTAAAGCGCCAGGACCCCCCAACGTGAGCGCCGCGTAAATCGCAGACAATGGATTCACCTTCCGCGCCGTGGGGGCCAAACCACCCAAGCGAGCAAGGAACACGCCAGCCACAGCGCATGCCTGAGCCAGTTGCGGAGGGGATTCGTAATCAGGCAGGAAAAACCTCCCGCATAGGCCGCCGGAGATCGCACCGCGTGCGGGATCGAGGGGCGCAGTCCTTTCATCGAGGCGCAGCTGCGGCGTGTAGCATAATGGGAGAAAAAGAAAGGCTACGGAATGGCTACAACACAAAGGCCCAATCCGCCGCCGGCAGAGCCGGTCAAATGGCCGCTCTCCGCACGAATTTTGCGGCGTCTCTCGCGGTCTCCGGACGGGCAGGATTACGCCGGTGGCACGCAGGTTCACGTGGGCGGGCATGCGCTGGATTTTATCCTGGAGACTGTGCCCGGGTTCCTCGAGATGATCCGCGGTAAGACCGTCCTCGACTACGGCTGCGGCCGCGGGGACCAGGTGCTCGCTATGAAAAAAGCGGGCGCGAAATACGTGGTGGGGTACGACCCGTTTCCTAAATTCCCTAAAGACTTCCCTGCGGCCGTCGAGTTTCGGGCCGATCTCCCCCGCCATAAGTTCGATGTCGTTCTCAGTTCCAGTTCCTTTGAACATCTCGCCGATCCAGTAGCGGAGTTTATGCGGATGCGCGATCTCACGGGGGGACGCCTGGTGATCACCTGGGCCGAGCCATGGTACTCGCACAACGGCTCCCACATGGGATTCTTCACTCGCGTACCGTGGGTGAATCTGCTGTTTCCGGAGCGCTCGGTGTTTCTGGTGCGTACGCTGTACCGGCAGGACGGCGCCCGGCGCTACGAAGAGGCCGGCCTCGGAGGAGCGGTGAATCGAATGACAGTGGCACGCTTCGACAAAATCATTGCCGAGAATAAAGGCCCAATGACTGTCGAGTTTTCGCGGAATTACGCGACCAAGGGGCTGCCGCTGGTAACTGCGATTCCGGTGCTCCGCGAGTTACTGACCAGCGCCTGCACCTGTGTATTGGCGGCGCCGCCGGACCGCGCGGCTGACGGCCAGCCGGGTGCGGATCAATAGATTTTGCCGGGAACTGATTGTGCGCCCCCTCCAGCAGCGAAAGGCGCCCGGGGAATCGATGCGGCCCGAGATTCTTCTTTGTAAACCGGTACGAGAATCGAAAGCAAACTCATTCTTTCCAAGCTTCCTCAGACCAGGTTGGGAATCGTTCTACCGAGCCGCGGGCGTAGCGTTGTAGCGGAACAAACGAAAACGCGCGTTCGCATAGACGGGGGCGAAACGCGCGGGCGCGCGGGCGATCGCATCCAACACGTAAGGCTCCTGTTCGGCAAAGTCGGCGTCGTACACTATGTATGCCGGATGAACGTGATCGAAGTAGCGCAACAGCGTTTCCGGCGAGAACCTCCCATGTTCATCGGACAGCCTGGGGTAAGCGCTCGACGGCCGGCTTGCGGCCAGCGCAAGTACGCGGGCGTTCCAGAATATCGTCAAATCGCGCGGCCCGGAAGTGGTGCGCAGCACTTCCGTAAGTTTCTTGAAATGGGGGTCGGTGATGAGCGTGTCCTGGCTGGGACGAGCGGCGGCGACGCTTAACGCCGGCGCCAGGAGTATTCCGGCGGCGGCGGCAGCTTGCGCGGTCCGCATCCAACGCAAAGGCGCCAGGCGCACGATTTGAGCGCAGCCCAACGCCGCGAAAAGCAGGTAAATCGGATAAAGAGGCGTCAGGTATCGCATATTCGGCATCCAGTAAAGCGCCAGGACCCCCAACGTGAACGCCGCGTAAAGCGCGGGCAATGGATTCACCTTCCGCGCCGTGGTGGCCAAGCCCACCAAAGCGAGCAGGGAACACGCCAGCCACAGCGCATACCTGAGCCAATTGCTGAGGGGATTCGTGAACAGGTAGGAAAAACCTCCCGCATAGGCCGACAGGGATCGCACCGCATGCGGGATCGAAATAACGAACTGCTCCGCGTAGCTCGCGTCTTTATGCGCCAGCAGGCTGTTGAGCGCGAGCACCGGGACCACAACCGCGAGAATGCCGGCTGCAAACCGCGTAGGGCGCCGGCGCCGCACCGCTTCATATACCAGGACCGCCAGGATCAGCGCCAGCCCAACCGGCCGCGTGATTTCGACCGCCGCCAGCAATACCCCGGCGGTCGCTCCCGAGCGCCACGGCGCACTGCGGTCGCGCTGCGAATCGTAAGTGCGGGTAAGGAAAACCAGGGCGCTGAACGAAAGCAGCAGGTAAAGCGCCTCCGAACCAATCGTGTCCTGCAGCAAAAGGTAAGGGCCTGAGAAGCTGAGCGCCCCGGCCAGCAGCAAGCTTGCCGCGAACTCAAGATACCGGCGCAGGAAAAAATAGATTGGCCCGAGCGAAAGCGCCAACAAGAGGTCGGTCAGAACTTTGAAAACGCGGATATTGATTCCGCATATGGCATAGATAGGCGCCAGGAAAAGAGAGTAACCCGTAGGGTAAGTGGCGGCCCCATAAGTAGCCGCCTCCGGCTGGTATACAAAAAACGTGCTGCCGTAAGGCTGTCCTGTCGCCAGGTTGCGGGCATGCATGACGTACATTGCCCAGTCCGAGCCAAGCGCGGCCATGCCATTGGTGAGCAGAGCCGTGTAGAGCAGCATCGCCAGGGCAATCACCGCCGAAAGGGCCAGTTTCTCCCGCGTGAGGTTTTGCGGGGAAGAGGCTCTGTTCGCTGGGATTGGTGCGGCGTCGGTATTCACTGTGACAGTGTAGCATCGGAGCTGCGCCAGGCGTTCGCCGCGCACGGCTTACACAGCGCGGTTGGCGTATCGCCGGCTTATTTTCCGGCAATGGCAGCCAGGCGCGCCAGCGTCCGGCTGGTGCGGTGCCCCGCAACCACGTCAGCCAGCATGAGTTCGCCGCCCCACGCTGGCAAAAGGTCGGCGCCCACCACTTCATGCGGCCGATAGTTCGCCCCTTTCACCAACGGCGTGTCGTCGTCATAGAGGATCACGGCATCCACAAAGCGCAAAGAGGCGGGCACCAGCGCCCGAGCCACTTCGTCCTGTACGGGACGGCCGGGCCCTTGCAAGCGCGCCGCCGATGCGTCGCCGTTCAACCCCACCACCAGGCGATCGCATTTCGCGCGCGCGGCCTCCAGCAGCAAAAGGCGCCCGGCCGCGCACGGCCGAGTGCTGAATCTCGCGCCCGATCTCGGGCGGCGTTGCGACCGCGGTGCCTCTCTTGCCCACCACGATGCCGGCCGCGCCGCCACCATTTCCCCCGCTCCGGATACAGCGAAGACCTCGCGCGCCACCGCCGGGAACCGCTGCATCTCTCCCGCGCGGGACGCCAGGAGCATGCCGTCCGCGCCGCAGGTAACCGGCAGGTGCGCGGCATCGATCTCGGCAAGGAGTTGCCGCGCCGCCTTTTCTTGCGCCTCGCCGGTTGCCACCGGCAGGCCCACCGCCTCTCCCAGTTCCTTCAGGTTCGGCTTGATCGCGGTGGCGCCATTGTAACGCTGGAAATCGCGTCCCTGCGGGTCTACCACAACCGGCTTGCCCGCGGCTTTAACGGCCTGGATGAATCGCTGGGCCTGGCCGCCATGCAGGAGTCCCTTGGCGTAATGGGAGAGCAGCGCCACATTGCACTCCGCCAGCGAGGCCGTGAATCGCTCTAAGAGCGCATCCAGGATCGCGGCGGAAACGGCTTCGCTCGACTCCGCGCCTCCCAACATCGAATTCCGCCGCTCGATGCGGATTACCGGGACTGCCGCTTCAGGCGAGATCCGGCTCACGCTGCCGTACACAAACCGATCCAGCATCACGTCGCCGGCGCAGTATACCGTAGCGCGGTGGAAACGCTCCACCACGGGCCGTTAGCCGCTGGCAACTGCGGTCATGCGATTTCCAGCTCCCGTTCGATGCCGGCACAGAAGATGTGTCCGAGCAGGATGTGCATCTCCTGTATTTGCGCCGTTGCTATTGCCGGAACCATCAGCAGGGGATCGGCCAACCCCACCAGTTTCCCGCCTTCGCGGCCTGTAAACGCGGCCGCCGTAATCCCCATCGACCGCGCTTGATCGAGTGCCCGGATGACGTTTGGGCTCGTGCCCGACGTGGAGAATCCGATGGCCACATCTCCCGCCCGGGCCAGCGCTTCGATTTGCCGCGAAAAGACCCGGTCGAAACCGAAATCGTTGCCGCACGCGGTCAACGCCGAGGGATCGGTTGCCAGCGCGAGCCCCGCCAGCGCATGGCGGTTGCGCACGAACCGGACGGTCAGTTCGGCGGCCAGATGCTGCGCGTCGGCCGCACTTCCACCATTGCCGAAAAATAGAATCTTGCCGCCGTTTCGCAGCGCGGCGGCGGAAATCCGAATCAGCCGCAGGAGCGGTTCCGCGCAGGCGGCCTCGAGCGCAGTCAAGACTTCCTGATGCTCTCTTACGTGCCGGCGAAATTGTTCCCGGGCTTGCTCGCTAAATTCATCCCTGCCAAACGGTTCATTCATAGCAAGCGCGGTGGCGCCCGACCCGCCCGGCCGCCTCGAGGTTGCGGATCACGCGCCGCCCGGATATCCTGGGATACATCGGCATATTTTCTCACATTTCAGCAACCGTCTGCACGGTTATATGCGACTGAAAATTAAGCTCTTGCTCGACTTCTATGGGGGAGGTTTGGTGCATGCCCTTCTCAAACTTCCCACCATCCTGCTCGGCAAGATTCTGCGGCGCGACCATGATCTAAGCCGCTGTTCCGATGTTACCGTTTTGAAAATGCTGGGCGGCGGCAGCCTGGCGATCGCCTACCCCGCCTTGCTGGCCCTCCGCAACTCGGACCGCATCCGCCGCATGCGCCTGTTGACAAGCCCCGCCGTGCGCCCTTTTGGAGAGATTTTGGGCATATTCGACGAGATCATTGTGGTGCGCGACAGTTCCATCCTGGCCATGGCGGCGGATTGTCTGGGGGCCATCCGCAAGCTCTTCCGCTGCGATGCCATCGTGGATCTGGAGATCCATAGCCGGCTGACCACGGTTTTTTCCCTGCTTACCTGCGCGGTGAACCGCATCGGTTTTTATACGGGCATGTCCTTCTGGCGCCGGGGCCTGTCGACACACCTGCTATTCTGCAACCTCTCGAACGGCATTTATGACAGCTACGATCAGGTCGCGGCGTTGTTCGCAGCCGGATCCAGCGATTTTCGAAGCTGTTCGGCGCAATTCCGCGCCACCCTCGGGCTGGGACCGTCTCCCTCGCCCGACCCGCTGCACCCGCGCATCGGCGTCACCCCCTGCTGTTCCGAATTGAGCGGAGAACGCATGCTGCATCCCGAGGAATGGGTCGATGTGGTAGGACGCAGCCTGCCTCCGGGCGATAGCAGCCAGCCGGTCGAAGTGCATCTGTTTGGCGCGCCGTCGGACAAAGCCGAACTGGAAAAGCTGGGGGCCCTTCTGGCGGCTGCGCAACCGCGCCTGGTTCCCGTCAACCACGCCGGCAAGAAATTGCGCGAATCGGTAATCCTGCTCGACCGGCTCGACCGGATTCTCTGCATCGATTCGGCGCTGCTGCACTTCGCGCGCCTGCTCGGCAAGCCCACCGTGTCCTTCTGGGGGCCCACCGATCCGCGGGTCCTCCTCCGTCCGGAGCCGCTCGCCGCGGAGAGCGTGCATTACGCCAAGCTGAGCTGTTCCCCCTGCGTCCACCTGGCTGCCAGGCCGCCCTGTGGGGGCAGGAACGTTTGTATGCGGCTGGCCGTAAATCCCCAGCAGCATGCGGAGCGCAATCCGGCGTGGTTGCTTATGCCGTGACCGCAGCAGCGGGCCTGCCACCGGCGCTAAACTAAGCTAGCCGGCGTGGTTCCGCGGCACGGAAGACTTTCTTAGAAAAACCACCATCTCCCCCATGGTGATCGAAAAGGGCTTGTTTTCCCACCGCTTCAACATGCCGCAAAGCATCCCGCTGATAGGCGTGAGGATGGGATGTCGATAAACCGCGAGCTGATCGGTCAAATATTTCAGCGTCATGGTCTTTCGCGCCCGTTTCAACGACAGGACCTCAAACCCGGTATCCGCCGCCAGAAGCCGGATACTCGCCGGCGTGAAATAAAACAGGTGCTCCAGCTTGAAGTGCGTCCAACGCGAACCCATAACGCCGTGCGAAAGCGATGTTGCATCCGGCGTCATGATCATTACCACCCCTCCGGGTTTCGTCAGCCGGTTTACGCAGCGGAGCGTATCGCGCGGATCCAGCACGTGCTCCAGCAGGTCGCTCATGGCCACGGCGCTAAAGAAGCCGGGCTGAAAGGGCGCCGTTTCGAGAGTGCCGATGTGGATCCGGCCGGCTCCGAATTTCTGTTGAGCGATTGAACCCGCGTAGGGAGACACCTCGACGCCGTAAGGCTCAAAATTCCGATCGAGCAGAACCTCCTCCAGGAAAAACCCGGTTGCCGTCCCGATATCCAGGATGGGGCCGGACTGGACGAATTTGCGAAACTCCGCGAGACGGCGCGCGAAAGTGAGCCTCTTCAAACGGGCCGTCATCTGATTCTCGCCATCCTTCATGTCCCACGAGGCGTAGTACTCAGCGGAGTAGATATTTTGGATCTCCTCCCATGTCGGTTGAGGGCTTAGAAACTCCAATCGACAGGAGGAGCACCGCATCACGCTAAAGCGCGAGGAACGGAAGGACGGCACGAAAGTTCGTATATTACTGTCTTTACAAATAGGACACACCACGAAACCACCCCCGCCAACGCTGCAAGAAAGGAGACAATGCTGTAGTCTAGCCCACCGCGCCGCTTGCGCGCAAAAGCGCCCCCTTCCGTCGGGACCCTCAGGTGGAGCGCCACGCCACCGGCCGCGCCGCGTGAGTCAACGTGGCGGATACCCAGCCCGCGCACTCCTCAGGGAACCGCAATCGCGTTTGTCCCGCTGGTCGCGATTACATTCCCCGACCCATCGCGGTACTTCCACCGGTAGTACAGCACATGCTGCGAAAGCGCTGGAATGAGCACGGTGCAGCTTAACGCGCATCTTGCTCCCGAGTACGAATCGGTTTGCTCGAAGAAAAACGGGTTAGTCGGATTGACGGCGTTGCTTACCGCAACACAGGTCTCCTGTCTGGACGTGCAGAAGAAACTGTTAGGATCCCCGTTTTCGGCGTATCCGAATTCCACAATCACGTTGCTTCCCTCGCTGGCCGGTGGCGTGATTTTCACGGGCACACCCACAAACGTACTCCGCGCCTCCGAATCCGCCGCGGGATACGGCGGAAGAATCGAAACCAGATCTTCGTGCCGGACGCCGTCCAGCCATCGCGCGTTGGAGAATAATAATTGCCCGCTTGGAGTACTTTCGGCATTCCAGTATACATAAAATTGATTCCAGCGCGCATACATCGGGCCAAGACGCCGGTTGTAGCGTGCAAGCAGGTCCACCGGTGACGTCCCAACCTGCACCATATTCCCAGTCGACGTTCCCAGGTCGCCGATGCAGATCCCATTGAAATCGTCACCTGGGGTAGCAATCCCGGGGTAGTAGCAATAAGGCGCGCTGACATATGGAGTATTGACGTAGAGATCCCCTGGGTTCGAGCCGGACACACACTCCCCCGCCATGACGGCATAACAATACTTGTACGAATCGGCAAGCCCACTCCCTAGCGTGCTCCCCGGCCCGCTTACGTCAACCAATGCGGACCGTCCGGCATACGCCATTGTCGTCAGAAACTTACGGTTCAAAACACCCGTCGTCTGCGCGGCCGAAGCCTTCCACAACTGCCCCTGCAGATTGACAAAAGGGCTGCTGGCAGACCCTACGCCTACTCCGCCAAACATAGGGCGGGCATCTAGACACCATGGAGACAAGCACGGGCCGGGATGGCTGTCCACGTTGTTGGGA
>Ga0181521_10000751_pt1 | contig 40013 bp, 38 predicted proteins | sample PEATcosm2014_Bin_32_FD_119764 | JGI IMG/M metagenome (GOLD analysis project Ga0181521, IMG submission 119764) | Peatland microbial communities from MTU Mesocosm Facility, Houghton, MI, USA - PEATcosm2014_Bin02_60_metaG | ecosystem: Environmental > Terrestrial > Soil > Wetlands > Peat | place...
CGGCAGATCAGAGGAAAAAAGAGATTGAGCGACTCTGTGACTTATTTGCCGTCGAACTGCTGATGCCGGAAGAAAGTTTTCGCCAGCAGTTACCGCGGGAGGTTACGCTCCCGGATGTCCAGCGTCTCGCGCGGCAATACCAAACGTCATTACTTGCGACTGCCCACAGGTGTGCCGAGCTTTCCAGCATGATGGTCGTGGTTGTGATGGGGGGCAAGATCGAGCAAGTCAGCGGCGCACTCAGGGACTCGGCCGCCTGGAAGGATGAGCAATTCCTGAGCATTGCCCAGCAAGCCTCCGATGGTCAAAAGGGAACAACCCAGCTCTTTTTGACGCACAACTACTCAGTACTTAACTGGAAAGTTCAGTTTCAACCGCTCGGAAAGACTGGACGCGCGCTATTGCTGCTTACACGTGCGGCTTTGCCCGGAACCTCCGAAGCTCTGAGGTAGGCGTCTTGTATTCGGTTGCCGCGCGGCCCCGCCTTGTGGACGCTATGCGGGCGCCCGGAAATTCATAGTGCCCAGCAGCTTTAGGTGCGAGTTCCCTTAACGAATAGTCCCCTATTCCACTGTCATCCCGTCGCCAACGGCGCGGTCGACCGAGGCGCACAGGCATCGTGTAACCGCGCCGTGACACGCGGTTGCGTTCGCTGTCGTAAAATTCTCGTAGCGAATATGCCACGTCAAAAGGCGCCGTTGCCGCAGGCGGCCATTCCCGATCCGGAAGCTCACGCCGTGCTTGTGCAAGCGATGGCCGATGTCGGCGCGGACCCGGCTCTCGTCTACGCGTTCCAGAAAACCGGAATTTACGTCTGCGAAGAAAACGAAAAGCATCTGTCAAAGGCCAACCTGGCGGCATTCAACGCCGCCGTCGAAGAATACTACTCCACCATTAACCGTGCCGTTCACTAACGGGTCGTAGCGCCCTGCTCGCCTCCGATGACTGAACGGCCGCCCTCCCAGGCTTTTTCAAGGAAATTCTTAATTTGTTTCGCGCCAGAACGCATAGACGCGCGCTGACTGACCGGCGGTGTCCCCTATGACGTCGAGATAGTCGCTGTCCCCGTCCTGGCCTCGGGTTGGAGCGAGGTTCTTGATGAGCACCGGTTGCTTGCCCGGCGAGCATTCATATACGCGAACCCAGCGGGGCTTCTGCCCAACGAAGATGAGCCGCACCGTGGAGCGCCGGATACGGTTCTGCGCAAAGGACAAGGTGGCGGTGTAGTAGGCGAAGCCGAATGTCATGCAACGCGGCAGAGTGCATCGGAGCATCACGCGGAAGGGTTGCTGGGCGTGGAGCGGCTCAAGGAAGGGCACGGATATCTTTTTTGACAGGCCGTTGGTTCCGATCAGCACTGGCTGGATTTGGTGCTGCATGGCCGGGTCGCAGGCTAGGTCAAACCCGGAGCAGTCCAGATCGGCGAACGTAACGGCGTAGGCCGACTCAACGCTGAACTCCATCGCGGTTTCGCGCTTTGCGCGGCAATAGCCGGCGTAGGTCCACTCGATATGAAGGTCTTCGCCTTCGATGCGCGCGATGTGATGCGCCTCTTGAATGATGAGAGAGCGATTGACCCGACGTTTGAGGTTTGCCGCCGTGAGGGAATCGATGCTGTAACCTTCGACCGTCACCGTGGCCGATTTCAGCGCCTGACGCTCCCGGCGCGCATACAGTCCGGCGAAGATGGCGACGCCGATCAGCGGTAGGCTCGTGAACATGAGCCAGTCACGGGATTTGATGAGAGCGAGGATGCTCAGGCCGGTGCCGAGGATTGTGGCCACCGCGGCCAGGGATTCGAGGGAGAACTGCATGGGAGGGTAAGGCGGGCGGCACTGGCCAATGCTGCCCGCGGTTGAATGAGGTTGATCAGATCTGGTGAGACAGGGGTGCGCCGCCGCCGCCACCCCCGCCACCACCACCGCCAGACAAGCGTGTGGAATTTGTCATCGTAGGTGGTCGCTCCTTTCCGATTCATGGGAATCGCAGTCAGGTCCGGACGGGATTCAGTTTACTATGTAAACAATGTCTATGCAAACACTGTAGACATAAACAGGCCACGCCTCGAACACTCGTGGGGTGGACGATACCCTTAAAGTCTTGCTTTTGGCGTTTGGACGGCGGGTTCGGGAGCTGCGTCAGGAGCAGGGATTTTCTCAGGAATCTTTTGCCGACAAGTGCGGGGTGCATCGAACGTTCATGGGCACAATTGAGCGCGGGGAAAGCAACCTGAGCTTTCAGAACATCGTGAAAGTCGCCGAGACGCTCGGCGTGTCGCTCTCGGTGCTTTTCACAGATCTGGAAAGTGCAGCTCGCAAGCGTGGCGGCGCGGCACCCACAGTCTCACCGAAAAAGAGAGATTCCCATGCGCGCCGGTCGTGAACCGCGTGTCCCGCGTCGGCTCTACCGCCGCACACGTTTGATCACGTAGAGCCGGCCCGTGCATCGGCCGGTGTGCTCCATATGCGCGAACGCGTCCTCCTCGCTGCCGGCTTTCGTCTCGATCAACAGTTCGAAGAACAGGGCGGTCACGGGATATTCCTCAAGTCCAATGATCCCTTGCGCGGCAGCCTGCAGGCTCTCATAGAACCCGATCTCTGTCCACGGTTCGCCGGGGTCCGCCATTTTCAGCTGCCACATCGCGCCGATCCTCGCCTGCCCCGACGATAGCCGGTGGTCGGACGGCAGGAAAGCAAAAAATCCACTTGCGGATTCGGGTACGTCAGAGTCAGAATCGGGACTCATGACCTCGCGGGGCAATCGCGCCGCGGGTTTCGAGAGCATGCGATGTCAGATTGCGATCTTGTCTTGTATCCGGGCGTTCTGGTCAGTTTTCGGGTTCCGCGGCAGGTTGAGGCGGCCGTGCTTGACGAGGCAATCGCCAGGATCAAACACGACATCGAGAAGAGCGTTGAACGGCATCTGCCTGACGGCTGTATCGCCGAGCTACAGAAGATGGCGTGAGGCGATCGAACCTAACCGGAAAATCGTTGCAAGCACCCTGCCCTTCGGTGTTCGAGTCTTCACCTCGCCGAGCCTTCAGGAATCGGTAATTCAAGGCGGCGCTCGATCCGTTCGAGGCAAGGTCCGATCGCGACCATGTGCTTTTCAATTCGCAGAACATCGCTGCGCACGTCGTGGATCTGGGTCTGCAGATTTCGATTCATATTGTGGATTTGGTCGCGCAGAGCGATAAATCGTTGCTCGTGTTCACCCGCAAGGCCCCTGACTTGGGCTACATCGGCCTGAATCTTCTTTAGGATCTCGTACACGAACTCGTTGCTGATCGGCTCGGTCATGGCGTTGCGCCCGGCTCGTCCCGTGCTTCCGCTTTGATGGTGTTGCCGATCAAGCTCAATATCCGGGCGTTGTCAGTTATCAGATCGCGGATGTCGCAGCGCACATCAGCCTGCGCGTGGCGCACGTCAGCAATGCTGCCTTGAAGTTCCTTCAGGATCTTTAGAGTACCGGGTCTTTGAGATGCGCGGCTTTGCCCATGCGGCAGACTGTACTCAACCGCCGTCGAGAACTGAATAACTTTATTCCTGCTGCCCGTATGATGAGAACCCGATGTCAGATTTTTTGCTCCAATTGCATCCTTGTGCGGGTGTTAATAGGTGTTAGACACGTGTTAAGTGTGTTACGCCTGTGAAAGGCCTCGATAACCGGTTGATCCCGCTGGGCAATTTTTGCCGCCCGGTAACTGAAACCCCGAACTTTAGTCGCCAAAACCCCGATTCCAGGTAGCTGAAACCCCGAACTTTCGTCACTGAAACCCCGAAGCGTTACACCGGTCACTAAAACCCCGAATCTGCATCTCGGTCACTGAAACCCCGAATCCGCTTGACACGGTCATTAAAACCCCGAATATCGCGGGATGGTCGCTGAAACCACGAAACCCGACGAGCATCTCCTGCCGATCCGGCACAGCAACGCCGATCTGTTCATCTGCGATGTCGCGGACGCCGTGCTGAAGGACCTCATGCCGCATATGGAGCACCCATTTTTCGCGCTCTCCAAGAAGCCGGATAAAAAGATTCGCCGGTACGAGCATAACGGCGAGTATGTGGAGATTGTGCCCAGCGTCAAGGGTCTGGCAACGATTTATGACAAAGACATTCTCATCTATTGCATCTCCCAGATCATGCACAAGCTCAAACGTCGTGAGCCGGTGAGCCAGCGCCTGCGCATTACTGCCTGTGACCTCCTGATGTTCGCCAACCGCGGCACGGCTGGCAAGGATTACACGGCGTTGTGCGAGGCGCTCGATCGGCTGGAGGGCACGCGCATCAAGACCAACATCAAAACCGGGGATGAAGAGCAGCGGAGCAGTTTCGGCCTGATTGACGCCTCGGCGGCGCGCCGCAAGCACGGTCTCGACGGGCGATTGTTGTGGGTCGAGGTCAAGCTTTCCGACTGGGTGTTTAACGCCATCCGCAGCCAGGAGGTGCTGACGCTTCATCGGGACTATTTCCGGCTTGGCCGACCCGTGGAGCGTCGTCTTTACGAGTTGGCCCGCAAACATTGCGGCCGGCAGCGCGAATTCACGATCTCCGTAGAGACCCTGCACAAAAAGTCGGGCTCACAGAGCCCTGAGAAGCACTTCCGGCACATGGTCAAGGAGATTGCCGAACACGACCACTTGCCCGACTACCGTTTGGTGTTTAACGAAGCGACGGATAATGTGACGTTCTACAACCGTGAGCGCTGGTGGGACGAAGCCCCCCTGCCCTCCTCCGAAGATGTGCTGCCTCCCCTACCGACCGAAGCCTACGAGCAGGCCCGCCGCGAGGCGCCGGGTTACGACATTCACGCGCTTGAAAGCGAGTGGCGCGAATGGTGGCTGAGTTCCGGCAAGCCGAAACTGGAGAATGCCCCCGCTGCGTTCGTCGGCTTTTGCCGGAGCCGGAACAAGCGGGCGCCGATACAACGGGCGAAAGAGACCGCATGGGAGGCCTGAGCCCCCTGCTCGCGGCCTGTAGTGCGGATCGCGTTAGGGAGCGCATTGGCGCTGACTCCGCGTTTTGCGCGCCCACCCCTGCCCTGTCACCCGGCGGCTTCCACGCTGACGAATTTTCCGGGCCTGCCGTCGATCCGAACCGACGGCATCGGGTCGCGCCACCGGATCGGGCTCATTTCCGAGATAGCTATCGGATATCCGTAAGAATTCTCTTTGATATCCACAGGCTAACCGGCTGGTACCTGCGCGATAGCCATTTGATATCCGATAGCTTTCGGCTAACACAGAAATATCCTCTTGCTATCGGATAGCTTTCTGATATGGTGCGGCTACTCGACCGCTATCCCGCCCGGAGAATTCCACCATGCCGACCATTGCATTCGTCTCACCCAAAGGCGGCGTGGGCAAAACCACGTCCGCTTTCCTGCTGGCCACCGTCTTCGCAAAAATCTGTGACGTGACCATTATCGACGCCGATCCGAATCACCCGATTGAGACGTGGGCGCTGGGCGGCAACACACCGGGGCGGCTGGCCATCATATCCGACGTGGACGAGGAAACGATCATCGAGCGCATTGAGGACGCCGCGTCGAAAACGCCGATTGTCGTCGTCGATCTGGAAGGAACGGCCTCGAAGACCGTGGTCTACGCCATTTCGCAGGCGGATTTTGTCGTCATTCCCACGCAGGGCTCGCAACTCGATGCGAATGAGGCGAGCCGGGCCATTCGCGTGGTGTTGCAGAGCGAAAAGCTGACCGGCAAGGCCAAGCCGTACGCCGTCTTGCTGACGCGCACGAGTCCGCTTATCCGCACCCGTGGCCTGACCCATATCCAAAACACCTTGATTAACGCCGGTATTCCGGTGATGGAAACGGAACTGAACGAGCGCGACGCGTTCAAGGCTGTGTTCGCGTTCCGGCAAACGCTGGAGGGACTGAACCCTGCGGAGGTCCCGAATCTCGACAAAGCCAAGGGCAATGTCGAATCGCTCGCGCGCGAAATCCTGACGAAGCTGCAGGCGCAGTTGGCGGCGGAGCAGGGCGGCAGGGAACGAAAGAGCGCAACGGCCGATGCCGTGGCAGGTGCCGCATGAACGCGCGCGTCAATCCGTTTGCGGATCTGGGCGCTCCGCCGCCATCCTTCGCGGTCAAGCCGAGGAAGGAGAAACCAGTCGCCGAGGAGGCGATCACGCGAATAGCGGAGGAGAACGGGTTTCCCAGCCGCCAGGTTCCGAAGGCGAAAGAGCCGAAGCGGAAACGCCGCGTTTACACGACTGGCCGCAACCAGCAGTTCAATCTCAAGGCAAGCGGCCGGACAATCGAACGCTTCCAGAAAATGGCGGACGAAAGAAAGGTCGCGCAGTGCGTCTTGCTCGAACAAGCCCTCGACGCTTTGGAACGAGCAGGGCTGCCGGAATAACGCTGCCACGGCAGACGCAAGCGGTGTTTCTTACAGGAGGGCTTATTCCCGTCCCGACACTTACCATTCTTGAGACTAACAACAGCCTCACATCGGTGAAGAGAACAACGCCCACAAGGTACCCCGGCGATGAGATTATTGCGAATATTGCGAATAAGGATGGCGTAGGTGAGGGTGGCCCCGACGCAGCCGCTATTGGAAACACGATAAACGAACGCCGTATAACCAGTGATGTGACTCGCGACTGTATGAAACGCGCAACTGCACGGGCTGCGCTGCGATCATCGCTGACCGCTTTGGCGGCGATGTGCGTGGTTACTGGCACGCCCACAACCCGGCCGCGGCGTCGGTGTCAGGAAGGCGCGGCCCGCGAAACTCGCCGGGGCGTGGGCGTTCAGATCGAGCGTGCCGCCTTAGCGTTTGGATGCGAGTTGGTTTTTCAGGTCGTCGATTTCCGCTTGCTGTTCCTGCAGGATTTTGACAAGGGTCCATGGGTTGGGCTGGTCCACAGTCCATTGATCTCTTGCCTTGTCGTACGTCACCATTTCGGGATGCGTTTTTTGCAATTCTTGCGCGATGACGCCGGTGCGCTTTTGGCCAGTGCTCTTCCATGTAAAGTCTCGAACGCGAATGGAGGAGAGCCACGGCAATGCACTGGGCGCGTCGATGACGCCGCTCTTCAAACGCATGTCCGACGTGCACGAGACAGTCTCGGACGACGATCCGGGCGTATGGTTGCAGGTGCCGCCTGACCCAGCGAGTTGCAGCAGGACCCCGGCGCCGGACGAATAGATTTCCAGCGGTTCGGCAGGCACTGCTGTGCCGATGCCGATATAGCCGGAGGAATTAATAACCATGCGCACAGCATTGCTGGCGGTGCCAAGCTCGTTGGAGTCTCCCGAACCCCCATCAACACCGGTATAGAAAACTATGCCGCCAGTGCCAGAGCGTGCGCCGAGCAGAAGATCGTTGGAGCTTCCGCTATTAAGAACGTTACCCGCTTTGATCGTGGGCAAATTCCCCTCGGCTGTCGTTACCGTCTTGCCAAATGTGATGCCGTTAGCGGTATTGAGTGAGTAGCCGCCGAGATCGAGCAACTCTTGTGGCGCTGTCGTCCCGATGCCGACAAGGCCGGAGGAATTAATAACCATGCGCGCGGCACTGCTGCCAGTGCCAAGCGAGTTGGAGTCTGCTGCGCCGCTGTCACCACCGGTATAGAACAATATGCCGGCCGTGTTAGAGCGTGAGCCGAGCAAAAGATCGTTGGAGCTTCCGCTAGTAAGAACGTTACTCTCTTTGATCGTGGGCAGGTTCGTCTCGGCGGCCGTTACCGTCTTGCCGAATACGATGCCAGCAGCGGTATTGACTGAGGTCCCGCCGAGATCGAGCAACGCCCCCGGCGTCGTCGTCCCGATGCCGACGTAACCTTTGCCGCCGGGGTTATTGCTGTTGTATATATTTGTTGCATAAATCGTATTACCAATATTCATGAAATTGCTGGTGGCGGTTCCCGGCGTATCTGTGGTGGCGTCGGTGCCAATTAGGATGTCGTCGGTGCCGCTTTGCAGCATGCTGGAGCCCACTCCGTACCCGATAGCAGTGTTGCTTCCTCCTGTGGTTAAGGCAGATAGGGCCGACTCGCCAACCGCAACGCTCCCCCAACCACCAACTGAGCTATGGAGCGCTTGATACCCAACCGCCGTGTTATGCTGTCCACTCGTGCTGCCTGCAAGTGCAGAAAACCCTATTGCGGTATTATTTGATCCCCCGGGATTTTGCCAGAGGGCGTATCCTCCAACAGCAACATTACCAGAAGCTGTCGTAGTGCCGTTAAGAGCATAAAAACCAATGCCGATATTGTTTTGCGCTGTCGTCGGCGCATATAAGGCATACGGGCCGACTGCCGTATTTTGAAGTCCGCCACCTGCTGGATTAATAGTCGAAGGAAATGTCGTTGCACCGACTGCAAGGTTGCCATTGGATGCGTTCTGCCAAATTCCATTTACCCCATTCACATCAATCGCACCCCACACATCCAGCTTGGCCGCTGGCGCCGTCGTGCCGATGCCAACATAGCCGCTACTGTTCACCGTCATCCGCTGAACGCCGCCGGTCGCTATCGCCACCGTGCTGGCGGCGGGGGTGAACAGGCCCGAAGTCAGGTCACCAGAGATCGAAGGGTTTGTGGCTGTAACCGAGGTGCCAAGATCGATCTGGTCGTCCGAAGAAAGGTTTGACAGCACCGTATCCCAGTTCGTGCCATCGCAGTATTCGAGATTCAGCGTTGAATAGTTGAAGCCGATAGAGCCTTGGTAATAGGTGTTGCAGGGGATCGATGAACTGCCCGCACCCACATTCTTGTACGCGAGAACCGGGGCGGGATAGAGGATCAAGGGCAGCAGGAACAGAGCCAGAAGTGGGTGGCGGGAGAAGCAATAGCAACCGGCGGCTGCGAGAGAAAAGCGGGAAGGGTTACGACCTGCGGCCGGGCTGAAGAGGCGTGGGAAATATCCCAGAGCGCCGCAGCGGATTGGATGCGGAGTAGAGGTTTTGAGGAAGGTCAGGGCAGGCGGGACGAGACGGCGGAGAACGGCGGGGAACGAGAGACGGGAAACCATGCGAGAAACCCTTGAAACGACTGAACGGCGCGGGCAACGATAGACGAAACGGAGGCATTAGGAAAGGGGGAAGGCTCGTTCGCTGCTGGCTATTCGCCGGCCTTGTGTTGGGGACCGATTGTGTAGAAAGGGTCGGGGCCGGTGTCAGCGCCGGGTTGCCAAGCCTCCGGCGCGACGGTGTTCAGCATCCAGATTAGAGGCGATGCCGGATCACCCAAGGTGGCGCGGAGGCAGGCAAGAACGCTTTTCTTGTCGTCCGCGACGATCGTCTGGCCGAATTTCGGGCACGGCTCTCCGGCTTGCTGCGCATAGACAGGGACGGACAGCAGGAAGAGGAGGGCGGCAAGGACGCGACAACGCATGTGTGTCTCCTCAGAGCGTCGCCGGCGCAAACCAATCATGCGCGCAGCTTAGGCGCCGAAGCCTGTTTTTGTTCCTGATGCCATCTATCGATGCGGGAATGCGCTTCATGCGCAGCTTTCTCCAGATGCTCGATATCCGAGGAGCCGTAGCTATTGCTGGTCCGCCAGTCTTCGCCGTCCCGGTAGCGCAGTTGGAACGATGCGGTCCGGAAGAGACCTTTCGGGCCGGTTTTCTCCCAGATGCTCACATGTACCGGGCCATCGTTGAAACGATCCACGGGATGTTTGGTGGGGGTGTCGGCTGAGGAGTCGGTTTCCCTTGACCGGGAACGGGTGGAATTGTTCGGCATGGAGGATCTCCCTGCTGGGTTGGGGGAGCCGAAGCATAGAATCGGTTTGCACGGCTTGCAAGAGTGATGCGTGGGGCCCGCATTTGGCGGGCGAATGTGAGTATCGCGTGTTGACGGACTCCGCGTCCGGCGCTACGAAGATTCCAGTAACAACCAGGTTAACCTCCATGGACCGGGATTCGCACCAACGACGCCTCGAACGCTTCTCCCGCAGCGAACGGATCTTTCCCGGCGGGGAACATGAGACAGGCAACTGCACCGCCTGCGCCCGGATCGTCGCTGATCGGTTTGACGGCGAAGTGCGCGGCTACTACCACGCCCACAACCCGGCCGCACGCATCGGCGAAGCTGAGGGCGGCCATGATTTCGCGATCACGTCGGATCGATTTGTGGTTGACCCATGGCTCTATCATTACTACGGCGAGTCGCCGGTGCTGGATATGGCGGTTGCCGCGGATCGGGCAGAAGCTCTTGCCCGATACGGGCCGGAAGAGAACTGGCAACGTCTACCAGACGTGACGCGGACGCCGCCCCGTCTGGCGTCGAATGCGGTTTCCGGACTCGCGGCGAAGCTGGGATAATTCAAAACAAGCTCAATTGTTCACCCTCAGAACTCGCGGCACCATCCGGCCGCATAGCTCCTTCCTCAGCCACGAACACAACGGGCGGCCCGACTATCACGAATGTCTCCTGTCCCTGTTTGACGATCATGCCGTGATAGAACCCGTTCGGATCATTCCGAGCTGCCTCGGCGTTCTCGGCTGTTCCGATTTTCTCGCCGTAGCTGGTCGGCGTGCCTGTGAATGCTTTCGCCGGGATGAGTTGGTAGGCTTCGGCCTGCTCGGTTCCGCCCTGCCCGGAGAGACTGACGGTCACCATCAGTTGCGCTTGCCACCGGAAAGCCTTTCGTATTTTGCCGGTCGATGCGATCGTGTCGGCGCTGTAGGACGCGTGGATGTCCCCTTCGCCGATGTCGCGGTTGCGGCCATGATCGTATTTTCCCCACGCCAACCGGGCCGGGCTAACTGGAATCGTAACGGCTTTGGCCTCATGGAACTCTTCGGCAGGCTCGGCGGGCTGCTGAATATCGGAATTCGACAAATCTGCGGGAGTCATGCGATCAGCCGTGTGTGAGGTGGGCAGGGGTTTCGCCGCGCGGGGCGGGGACAGTCGGCTCGGTTCCCATCTGCGCTGCGTATTCCGGGTGAAAGCCGAGCAGCATATCGGCGATCCTCTGGGCATCCGCAGCGGCGCGGAAGATTTCGCGTTTATCGTCTTTGAGCGGTTTAATCCAACCGGCGATATAGCTGGCGTGCTGTGGGATATCGGTTGGAATGCCGAGTTCCGACGCCAGGAACGATGACGCCAGTTCGGCGCGGAGTTCTTCCATCGCATACGCGGCTGAACCGTAGCGAGCTTTCATATCGCGATTGAGTCGGGACGGGTGGCCTGTGGCGTGAGAGAGTTCGTGCAGGGCTGTGGCGGCAAATTCGGACGGACCGTGGAACGAGTTCTCGGGCGGCAGCTGGATGTGATCGGTCGCCGGCGAATAGAAGGCGCGGTCGCCACCGATGCGGATTAGGACGCCGCTGTTCTTGAGGATGAGGTCGGCGGCTTCGGGGCGTGTCCACGGCGCCTCTTCGACGTTCGGTGCTTTGTACTCGGGAATGCCCTCGATCTGCGATGAGTGAAAGACCGCGTAGTGTTTGAGCACACGCACTGTTTTCCTGCCGTCCTCGGTATCGTCGTCTTCGACTTCATACGGTTTCGTGAAAAAGATCGTCGTGGCTTTCTCGCCTTTGCGGACCTGCCACTTCTTTTCGAGGGCCTGCTGGTAGGTCATCCAGCGCGGATCGCCGCTCTGGAAGGCGCGCATGTCCATGCCGAGGATGAGCACGTTGATGCCGTGGTATCGCTTGCCTGTGACGGGATTGAAGGGAGCCTGAGGCCCGCCCGCTCTGTCCGGGTCCCATGGGCGAACCCAGGGCTTAACGCCCTTTTCGAGTTCGGCGATGATACGGTCCGCGAATTCCTGCATCGGATCGCGGTGCGACGAATCGCTCATGCGTGACCTCCGGCGGCTTTTCGGATGCCGGATCTTGCGACGGCTGTCAACGGATTGGCGGGTGGCGAATCGTTTCGTCGTAGGCATGGTTACCCTCGTATGTTCGGAGATTTTTGGAGACGCGGTATCAGCATGGAGCGGGGGCCGGTCCGTCTTGGTGTGCGCGCCGCAACTGAAAGAGTTCGCGCTTGCCGTCGATGTCGATGAATTCGGCTGAGTCATGATGTCCTCACCGCGCTATAGTTCACAGCGGCCTCAAGATGACGAACGGCTTCGGCGAGATCGCCGCGTGACCAGTGTTCGATGACCAGTTTTGCCGCGTCGAGCAAATCGCTTGCGTCAGGTGTCGTCTCGGCCTCGTAGTGCGTCCGTGCGCGTTCCAGTTCGGCTTCGAAATTCCATCCCTTGCGGTCGGCGAGATGCATGAGATCGCAGAGCAGGTCGGGCAACGCGTCTTCTGTATCGGCACCTGTTTCTTGCCTAAAGCTGTTCAGAGCGGTCTCGGCCCATCTGGCGCGATCATCGTTCTGGTTCTCGGGATCGGGCGGGAGTTTCTTTTTCATGATTGCCTCTTCTGTTTGAGTGACCCCCAAGCGGGGGCGAAGAAGAGGCACGGGATACCGCCGCAAGAGCGCGGCTGTCATAGGATGTTGGGGTGACTGCCCCGCCCCACGACGGAGTCGGCCGGCGGGGGAGGGGAGCCAAGATCCGTCATTGACGGCAAGCTGCGGCGGTTATAGTGCCTTCGACCCGCTTTTGGGGCGGCAGGAAAAGAGGATCAATCCGACAGATCGACGCGCCCACCGGTGAACAGTCCGGTCCATGCTTCTCTCCTACCGCCGGAAACGCCTCGTTCAGAACAGGGTCAACTGTGATGGCTGAGCAGGGGGCTCTTTCTCATCTGGTCTTGTGGGCCGGGGTTCGGACTCGGCCACGGTTTGAATGGGGTGCTCGCCGTCGCTCGGCCTGCGCAGTTTCCAATCCCAGCCATCCAGGATGTGGGCCGGAGTATACCAGCGGTCAAATTCTTCGACGCTCAGACTGTTGCCCTGAACCACGACCGCCGGAATGTGCAGAAGCGAGAATTGCAGATATGACATGTGGACGCATTTCGGGTCCACATCGATGGCAGTGACGTGCAGGTGTTGCTGATAATTGATGCCGAGTTCGCGCATCTCGTGGGCGAGGGCGATGATCATGGCGCCGCTGCCGGACGCGGGTTCCTGCGCGGTGACAAATCCTCGTTCTGTGATCCGGGCTTCGAGATCGCCTTTGTCCCCGATGGTCATCTTGGCCATCATCCGGCACAGCGGATAGGGCGAGAAACACTGCCCACTCCATTTGTTGTGCAGCTCCAGGTCGTGGAAGGTGCGACCGAGAACGTCGTCCGTCTCTTCTTCAAGGGCCATGGTGAGCAACCCGAGCATTTCGGGGAACTTCGCCAGTTCGTCCGGCTTGTAGCGCTTCACGACTTGCAGGTATCGCTCTTCCCTTTTCTCCCTACTGCCCAAATCAACGGCATTGCTGACGACAATGGCGGCCATCTCGACGAAATCGGCGAAGATCTGCCAATGTCCATGACGGTAGCCGAGTCCTTCGATGGCCTTCACCAGTGCCTTTTGATGATCTGGCGGGGGCCGCGCGCGATCTTTAACGTCCGGCATAACTCTTCCCTCGACTGGGTTTCCAATCCGTTATTTGAAGAGGCTTGGAAATTTGGCGTAGAACGGCGTGACGCGCAAGGGGTGTCGCAATCACGAGCAGGGCAACCGCGAAGATCTGCGCGTACGTCAAACTGACAAATGTGGGCGCACAAAAAGTCAAGGCGCGGTTCGTTGAGCCGATGCTGCTGTTGCGGTCCGCCGACCTGCCGGACGATGATGCCTGGCTCAAGGAGCTGAAGCTCGACGGCTACCGCGCGCTGGGGATCAAGTCCAGCGGCAAGGTCGAACTGCGATCACGCAACGATAACGATTTCACGGCCCGCTATGCGCCGGTCGCGAAGGCACTGATCAAGTTGCCTGACGAAACCGTTATTGACGGCGAGATCGTGGCGGTGGACGAGGGGGGCCGCCCGTCCTTCAACAGCCTGCAAAACTACGGATCATCGAAAGCGCCGATTTTGTATTACGTCTTCGATGTGCTGGTGCTCGCGGGGAAAGATGTAATGGGCGAAACGCTGGATGTTCGCCGGGCGCTGCTGGAAGAACACGTCCTGCCCAAACTTGCCGACCCAATTCGCTACTCGCCCGAACTCAGAGGGCGCATGGCCGATCTCGTTCAGTCGGTCAAAGCACAGGGGCTGGAGGGCTTGGTCGCAAAACGGCGTACCAGCATCTATGAGCCGGGCGGACGCTCGGGTGCCTGGCGCAAGATGCGGATCAATCAGGGACAGGAGTTCGTGATCGGCGGGTACACCGTCGGAGGCAGCACGTTCGATGCGCTGATCTACGGCTATTACGAGGGAGAGAGGCTGATATACGCCGCGCGCACGCGGAACGGTTTCACGCCGCAGCTACGGCGGGAATTGATGAAGAAGCTCCGGCCGCTCGAAACAAAGGCCTGCCCCTTCACCAATCTGCCGGAAGCTAAGAGCGGACGCTGGGGTGAGGGTCTGACGGCTGCGAAGATGGCGGTTTGCCGATGGTTAGAACCACTGCTGGTGGGCCAATTCGAATTCGTCGAGTGGACGCCAGAAAACCACCTGCGTCATTCGCGCTTCGTTGCTTTGCGGGATGATAAGAAAGCCGGAGACGTCACGAAAGGCATCTAACCAGAATTGTCAAGGCATCTCCCGTGCATAGCTGACAAACGGTCGACGTAAATCGAAAGCCTGAAAGACGTTTAACAGAAGTAATCCGACGGGGATGTACTCGAATCGACTCATGGCTCCATTTCGACAAGAGTGATTTTTCTCGAAATCGGATCGAAGATGTGTTGCACTCCAAGGTCCTGCCATTCTTCGGTGTTGTTTGTGAACATGGGCACGCGGTAGGTCACCTCGTTGAAGAGGCAAACGAGCCCCACTAAACTCTGTTGTTCGTGTACCCAACGAATTCCGCATGAGTGCGTGCGTGACCGGCCGGCTTCGGGTCCAACAAGTGGTGATCCTTGGCGGGCGGAAACTAGGGTCTCCGTTTCCGCTCCTGTCTTAATAAACTCCCGGATTCGATCAAACTCGCTCCGTCGGACGACCCAGGCTCCCAGCACCTTGGCGGCGTAGTTAAATGCAATTTTCGATGCGGCCCGAAGGATCGTCTTGTCCACAAGGAAATCGAGCGCGACCTGAACCCGCTCTTCAGGGATACCGATGTCGAGGTGTTGCTCGGTGGCATCGAACGAGAAGCCAAGAGCCGCCAACTGAGCGCACAGACGTTCTAGTCCGCCGGCTTCCGCGATTACACGCACCTCCACCTGCGAACCAGCGCTTGCAGACGCAACCGCCTCTCTCGACAGTTCTTTTTCTGTGAGAAAAATCCATTCTTCGCCAGGGCGACGAAATCCCACCTGTGGTACGGGCACTGGGATCAGGTCATCACCATCGTGAGTGGGCCCGATCCGAACACGCGAACCGTGGAGAGGTCCGGTGGCCCAAAGTGTTCCTTTGATCCTCTTGTCGCGCAGTTTTGACGCTGCACTGGCAGGCTTTAACCCCAGATCGAGCCGTAAATAGGCTTCAAGACTGTCGCGGGTCAAGTGGAAGTCCAGTTCCCGGCCAAATCGTCCGTTGCACGCGTCACATACTTCTGGAAGCGTCCAGTTCTGTTCAAACATCCCGAGTCCTTGCGGAATCACGTGTTCGCGACCTAATCGTGGCTCCACAGAGGAGCAGTAGATGCAGGGCGGACCAGGGTGTTTGGTCTTGCGCTTCTTCATGGTCCGACCCCCAGCTATGAACTGGTGTCCTCAGTTTGATGTGTGAACCAACAATACTTCTATTTTCGGCTGGCGTTCCTGCCCGAGCGCGGCCGCGGGCCGACCACAGCGCAACAGTGTCTCAGGACGCGAAGGAGATCCAAATCAATAGATGGGCTCCAATCCCTATATTCGTCTTTTATTCGCCAGTAACTTTTACTTTAGCAGATTCAGGATCGGTTTCCGAATGCAGGCTTTGTCGCCCGGTTATGGCAGCCGGTTTGACGAGCGAAGATCTGGCATCTTGCTTTGCAAGAAAAATATGGTATTTTTTCTTGCATGGACCGGACGGTATGAATGCAGCAACCCATTGAACAAAAGATCCTTAGCCGGATATATGGCAACGGTCGGGGGTGGGCATTCTCCCCGGCGGATTTTGCCGATCTGGGAGCCCGCCCGACGATCGATTCCGCGCTTCATCGGCGGGAGCGCGAGGGCATCATTCGGAGAGTGATCCGTGGCATCTACGATTACCCCCGTCAAAGCAAAGCGCTTGGCGGGCCTGTCAGTCCAAATATCGACCAGGTTGCAGATGCTCTCGCGCGCAAGTTTGTCTGGCGCATCCAGCCCAACGGCGCGACGGCTCAGAATCTGCTTGGATTGTCCACTCAGGTGCCAGCGCGTCTCGTCTATCTGTCAGATGGCCCGGACCGCTCTTACACTGTCGGGAAGACATCGCTGGCTTTTGAGCACACTGCCTTAAAGGAGGCGGGTTTCAAATTGCAAGAGAGCCGCCTCGTGGTTCAGGCGCTGATGCTCTTGCAGGGATTCCCGCCGACGTACGAACTGTACGGCACCTTGTCGGATCAGATTAGGCTCGTTTCGGATGCTGTTCCCCCTCCATTGGGGGAGGCCATCGCAAGATCTCTGATAGAAACCCTAGGCTATGACAACGGGACGAACACAGCTTCAAAGCGAGCATAAGCTATTGCACGCTGCGCGCGCGGATGCGGTGCGGATGCCAGAACTGCGCTTGCCAAAAGGGTTTTTCGTCGAGTATGCAAGGTCCAACTTGCGCTCATTTCCGTGGCGTCACCATGGTATTTCGTCGTTTGAATTGTTGGTCGCTGAACTTCTGCTGATTCAAACCAAGGCCGAGGACGTTGCGAAGATCTGGCCGGAACTCATGAAGCGATATCCATCCCCGGCGCGTGTCGCAGCCGCCCGAATGCAGTCACTCAGGGCTTTGCTGAGACCGCTCGGGCTTCAGAATCAGCGAGCATGTGCATTGAGGGCTGTCTCCCGTACGATCATGGCCGAATTCGGCGGTCGCGTGCCCAAGGAGCTTTCCGAATTACTTTCCCTCCCATACGTGGGGTTGTACGTTGCGTGCGCCGTCACATCCTTTGGTCACGGCCGGAGAGTACCGATCGTAGATGCTAATATCCTGCGGGTTTTTAGTAGAGTAACCGGGAGTGATTTCGGTCGGGACTTGAGACGCAGCCACCAAGTGTGGGTTGCAGCTTGGAGTATTCTGCCGGCGAGAAATCATGCCCGGCATAACTATGGTGTGCTTGATTTTGCGGCTCAGGTGTGTACGGCGAGAGCACCTCTATGCGCATCGTGTGGGCTCCGAGCAGGCTGTGCATATGCGCGGGATCGAGCGCAAAACGGGAACGTTGATCGAAAGAGGCCCGCGTGCAATACCTAGCCTGGAATGATCGGCTCGCGGCCTACTTCTTCAAGCCAGAGGTATCGGGCCGAAGGGTGCATCTCTGCGTAACTCCTTCGCTAATCGAAACTCTTGGTGGAGATATCGAGCAGGCTCGCTACGATTTTATCGCTGCGGTTAAAACGGGACCACCATGGGTTACCCGGCAGGGGCTTTGCCAAAAAGCCTTCCAGTCTATGGTGCGTTGGCGCTCTCGCGGGCTACAGTTTCCGCCATACATTGGATATCTAAGCCTGTTCGTGTTAGCAGCGGGGCTCGAAGGTGACTTTGCTCCTCACGCATATTACCCCCGGCTACGCACCCTGCTGGACGAGACACCCGTTGCTGGGCAATATCCGTCATTTGATCGGATGCTTGAACTCTGGGCTGACCTTGAGCGGTGGGCCAACGATGACATGCACGGAGATTGGGGCCAGTTTCAGGCCGATATTGCGGGTGGTTGGATCAACGTCGGTATTCCTGTCGCACAGGTCATCTTTAGCGAACAAGAGAGGCAGATCCTGAGCGTGATTTTCGCGGAGGCTGGGCTCGACCCGGCCTTCCCACCATCGGATGAACTGCTGGCAACGATCATTCTAGCGAGAGGCCAGCACCGGCTTCGGCCGCGCACTCTTCAGCTCTTGGAGTCGCGCGTCCAGACTGATGCTGACGTTAGAAATCTTCTAATATCCACGGCCCTTGAAGAATTACGCGATTGGGACGGGCAGTTCACCGCTGAAGATAGCGCGAACGAACAGATTTATAGCCCCTTGCGAATTTGCGGGCGAATAGATCGAGTCGCAAGAAGGGCGCGATTCGTAGTGAGGTGTCGGAGCCGGCAAGATTTCCCTGACGAAGGGCTTGACCTCCAACTCGACGGGTTCGGTGAGGTTTTCAGATGCGCAGAGTATCTTGGGGGCTGGTCGAGTGAGCTGACCGTGTACGGAAAGGGCACTGTATTAGACGGAGCGACCATCGACTGGTTGCATGGGTGTTCTGGTCGCGCTGATCAATTGAAATGGAGATTCCGATTGCCGCCCTCAGCCGTGAGAGTTTTCGAAGAAGGAAGCGCCCAATCCCTTCCTGGAATTGTGGAAATTCCTCGGCTTCTGAAACAGCGCTCGTTTTATTTGGCGTGCGATGCCAGCGTTGCGGATGATATTGAGCGCTGGGGTAATGCGGACTGCCGAGAGTTCAAAGATTTAAGAATCGAGGCTGGTCTACCGCCAAGATGGAGGCTCTTCTGGGCGCGGGAGGCGCTGTCGGATGATCTGGTCCGAAGGCGTTTTCCGTCACTTGCCCTCAACTCCACCACGAGGCTCTATTTCGAGGGTGGAGTCCGCAGCTCTGGCAACCAATATTTCAGTTTTGGTTTGCCTCATCTGACTTTAGACGGCGACACACCCGATGCCGAAGTGTTTTGCGGCGGGACAAAGCTTCATGAGACCAATGGTCAGTATGTTGTCCCTGACACAGCAATAGGTTCTGGGCGATTATCGTTTGAAGTAAAGATTGGCGGATCTGTCGTAGCCCAGCGGAGCCTGTTTGTGTCCGATCACGTGCCAATCTCCGGGAGCTATAGCTTCACCGGTGATCGATTCGGAAGCGCGAGCGAGAACGCAAATGGCTCGCCTTATGTGAACGGGGTTGACCCGCGTGCCGATTTGAAGGCAGCACTCCAAGCTGAAGATAATTCTGTCGAGGCAAGAATTCTGCGGGCGGCTCTCATTGATGAGCGAGTTCGGGCGGTGCCGGTGGCCCAGTTCGCACGGAGTATCTTTGGCGAGAACACGGGGGACGGATTAATGAACGCGGTTCAGGGATTCCTGATTGCGCGCGCTATCTGCAGCGAGGTCGGGCCGTCGGACTTGCCCCGTTTTCGGTTTCATTGGCTCTTCAGAAACGTCGAGGGACTGTGGGCGTGTACGCGGCCGGGATGTGGCTGCTCCACTGCTGATCGTCCTGTAGGCCAGCTATTTTCTTCAAGCCGAATTTTGTGTGCGGACCGGACAGGCCCGCACCGAGTCCTAGAAGTCCTCTACTGCGAGCATTGCGGCACAATGATGACCGGCGGGAGCCGTTTGACGCTACCCGACAACGATGGATGGGAATTCCTCAGTACCGACCCGGACATTGAAGGAATCCCGGACCGCCAGGCGGCTCGTTTCGTCGAACGCCGGAATTACGGTGAGTTTGGCATCTTCTGGCCTTCCGGGACCGCGAGTGTGCATCAGGATGCGCGCCAAGACTGGCAACAGCCCAGTTTCGATCCGCGGCAACGAACGACGGGGCGATGGGCGCCGGCTTCTTTTGACTCGATAAGCGGCCGCGTGCGACTTGGGCAGGAGGGGCCAGTCGTACCGGACGGCTCTTGGGTGCCGGGATTTGTTTTTCACCTTCCCGGTCTTCCTCCGGCAAATCAGGAGCATTACGGCGCTTTGCCATCGATATGCCCGAGTTGTGGAAGAGACTATACGAGGCGCGTCTATCGCAAGTCTCCTGTGCGGGGTTTTCGTACGGGCTTCTCGAAACTGAGCCAGTTGCTCGCCAAAGAGCTCTTCTATTCGTTGCCCCAGGAGGATGCCCGGAAAATTATCGTGTTTTCAGATAGCCGGGAGGATGCCGCTTCCATTGCGAACGGCATGGAGAGAACCCACTACCTGGATCTTGTCCGCGAGGCAATGTACGACGAGCTGAGCACGGCGGCAATCGGCGAAAGCCAATTGCTTCAGGATTTGGAGAGCGGCGCGAATCCCGCGCAACCTCTGGCGCTTCGGTATAGCGCAATTAATCCCGGAGCTGATGCTGCCCTCCGAGCTCAATTGAGAAACGAAACGCGCCCGATTCCGCCAGATCTTGATCCTGAGGACCGCGATATGTTCATCACCCGCCGTGATTCGGCGGTGGCGCGCCTCAGCGCAATACGGCGTCGCGGCATAACGCGAATTGTGCCGCTGCGAATTCTGTTCGAGAGTCGCCAAGCGGACGGCGATCCGCGCGGCCCCGGCCTGCTCATTCATAGATTGAAGCGGTTGGGCGTCAACCCTGCAGGTTGTGACGTGCTCTATCAGGAATACAATTATGACGGCACTTTCAACAACCACTGGACAGGCTTCTTCGATTTCGGCTCGACGGAGAGTTGCTGGAAAGATGGGCTGTCACCCGAAGCCCTTCAGCGCAGAGAGAGCACACTACGGCCGAAAGTAGTCTCCGAGATCTGCAATGTACTCTTTAGTCGCCTTTATTTCGGGTTTGAATCGGCAGGATTGGGGTTTGCGTGCCTTGATCTCGACGAACCCATAATGCAGCGCCACGCCGCCACCGCCGGCACAACTACACTGCTATTCAACGAAATATGCAATGGGTGCCTGCGTGTTCTTGGGGACCTGTATCGATATCACCAGCAGCCAAAGGACTATCCACTTGACGACTGGCCGGACTGGGCATCCGCGAGAGCTTACGTAAGGAATTACCTTAAAGGGTGCGCAACACGGAACGGCTTAGTCGAAGGCAGCCTTTTGTCAGCTGTTTGGAACGCCGTATGTCTCGATGGCCAGCACAGCAATCTGGTCCTCAATTCCAGAACTCTCTCGGTGCGCATCGCGTTAGCGACCGACCCAATATGGCGGTGCCCGATCTGCCGCCGGGTGCACCTGCATGGTGCGGGCCGCACATGCACGAATTGCCTTGCACAGCTGAATCGCGATTCCGATGGAACGTGTGAAGAGCTTTACGCCGATAATTATTATGCAAAAGAGGCGGCGGAACTTCGGGAGCCGTTACGACTCCATTGTGAGGAACTGACCGCCCAGACGGACGATCAGCCTGAGCGGCAACGTCACTTCAGAGATGTTATCGTCAACATCCCAGGCAGGGCACGACAATACTACCCGCAGGTTGACGAGATTGATGTTCTTAGTGTTACGACGACCATGGAGGTCGGTGTTGACATCGGCAGCTTGCAGGCCGTGATGCTGGCCAACATGCCGCCTATGCGGTTCAATTACCAACAGCGTGCCGGGCGGGCTGGACGGAAGGGACAGCCCTTTGCCGTGGTTTTGACTCTCTGCCGGGGAAGAAGCCACGATGAGTTCTATTTCAACAACCCGGAACGGATTACCGGGGACAAACCGCCCGTACCATTCCTCTCAATGATGCGCCGCGAGATCCCCGCGCGTCTATTGGCAAAAGAGTGTCTTCGCCGCGCTTTTCTCGCTACGGGAATCCGATGGTGGGACAGTCCGATCCCACCAGATAGCCACGGCGAATTCGGCACTTATGCTGCGTGGATCAGCGATCCCCAAATCCGTGTAAATATTTCCCGCTGGCTTCAGAGCTCTCCGGACGTTCGCGAGATCAGTAACGCGCTGGCGAGCGGAGTCGGAATTCCGGCCGCCGAATTGGAGGATTCTGCTCGTCGCGATTTGCCAATGCGTATCGACGCCTGTTTGGCAAATCAAGAAATCACGGGTGATGGGGTTGCGGAAAGACTCGCGGAGGGAGCGATACTTCCAATGTACGGAATGCCTTCGCGCATTCGGTATTTGTTCCACGGGATTCGAAGAGGCCGGCCATTTCAAATTGAACGCGACCTTGATCTTGCCGTTACGGAATTCGCGCCAGGCTCACAGAAGACCAAAGATAAGAGGATCTACACGAGCATCGGCTTCACGGCGCCGTATATACCAGGGGGGAACAATCGCCTCCGCCCGGCCACCGATGACCCGGCTCCGTGGCGCCGTTGGATGACGCGTTGCGAGCGTTGCCACGATACCCACACGTTCGACCAAGAGCCAACCCAGGATACATGTAGTTCCTGTGGTATCGGAGAAGGAGTTACGCCCGGTTTCAAGAAGTTTCAGATTTCCATCCCACTCGGCTTTCGCACAAATCTCGGCCCTGGAGAGGATGCGAAGGAAGATAACGAGATATTGGTGAGCGGTTCTGGGGTTGTTGCACAATCGGACGATTCCCCTTACACGCCAGTTCAAAACACAAATACAAGTCTCGCGATTCCTCCGGTGGGGAGAGTGTTCAGACTGAATACGAGGCGCGGGCATTTGTTCTCCGGTGCGCTGGGGCGCGCGTCTCTTGCGAACGGGCTGAATGCGTTTGATCACCAATGGATCGATGACAGGTATCAAACACCCGGTGATGTGGGCGTTCAGTTTCGCGCGACGGGCCAGCCAGACAGATTCGCTGTTGTCTCGCCTAAAACCACGGATGTTCTCCGGCTAAGGCCTACAGGCGTACCAGTAGGCCTCTGCCTCGACCCGCTCTTTCCGACCATACAGGGTTCAGCCGTCAAAGCGGCATATTTTTCAGGAGCGTTCATTCTCCGTGCGATCGCTGCTGATCGGCTTGATATAGATCCGGAGGAAATTGATATTAGTAACTTGAGAGCCGTGCCCGCACCGACGGCTGGATTCATCGGGGAGCTTGTGATGAGTGATCATCTCGCAAATGGTGCGGGCTTTACGCGATGGATTGCCGAGAATTGGCAGACACTTCTTTCCGAAGCAGTATCGACCGATCCGCCGCCGGGTTCTGTGGTCCTTAGCCTCATCCGGGAGGCCCATCAGACAAGCTGCGATTCTTCTTGTTACGATTGCCTCCGGCAATACCGCAATATGAGCTATCACGGCCTGCTCGATTGGCGGTTGGGCCTCGCGGTTTTGAGGACGTTCGCAAATCCGGCAGCCAGATGCGGCATCGACGGTGATTTTTCCGATCCGGAACTGCGTGGATGGATGGGCTTGGCGAGAGCCTTGCGAGACTCGTTCTGCCAAGCCTTTCAGTGCGTGCCGCGCGATTTCGACTTATTGCCCGGCTGCGTGGTCGGCCAAAAGCAGGTAATTTTTATCCACCCGCTTTGGAGTATGTCGCAGCCGAACCAATTGGTCGCAAATGCGGTAGCTGCCGCGGACCAAACCGCCGAAATCCGTGCCCTCGATACCTTTAACGTCCTGCGCCGCCCGAGCCGGGCGTACCAGGAACTTGCGTGACACCGGGTATTGTCGAATCGTCATATCCGCTGCAGCCGCTCCAGCGGATTTCGGCGAGCCGATATGCCTTGCTCCGTGCCTGCGAGCTCCGGGAGATCTGGTCGGTGAGTTCATTCCCCCGCCACCTGCCGAGGCATCCACTGGCGGTTCTGGGGGTTGTCGCCCATCAGCTGCTCGAAGAGGGGGGGCGGGGACTCATTCCAGAAGGTTTAACCGTCGCGCAACGATGGGATCAACTGGCTGCTGCCATAGACCAAGAAATGAGTGGATCGTGGATTGAGGCCGGCATTGCGCCGTTACAAGCGTCAGCTCCGTTCTACGAAGTCGTAAGAACGCGAACCATCAACCGAACCGTGCCGTTCGTTTCGATCGCTAGGCGGCGGACTGGCGGTGGAACTTTCTCGAAATCGGGTGTCGGTTTGGAGATTTGGGTGGAGTCACAGGACAAGGCTGTTGGGGGGCGACTCGACTCAGCTCGTAAAGTAAACGGGCAGCTCATACTGAGCGATTTCAAGTCCGGTGACGTCTTAGATCAGCAATCCGAGGCGGCAGAACTGAGGGTCAAAGAAAGCTTCGCTGTACAGCTCAAGCTGTACGCAGCCCTTTATCAGGACACTTTCCATATGTGGCCCGCGAAGCTCGAAGTCACGCCGTTAAGCGGCCCCAGCTTCGACGTGCCTTTCACTGTCGCCGAATGCACGGCATTGCTTGATGAGGCCCGCAGGTTATTCACCAACCTAAACGCGAGAATATCCGCGGCGCCTTCCGCTCCGGAGCTTTTCGCCAGCCCGTCTCCAAATAATTGTCGGTTCTGTAGTTTTAGGCCCGCATGTCAACTGTATCAGGACGTCGTTCGAACAAATCCAGAGTCTGGCAGATGGCCGGGAGACGTGTTCGGCGAGGTATGGGACATGAATCTTCTCCGTGATGGGCGCATGAATTTGCGAATAATGTCGAATCACGGCAACACGCGGATAGTACGATCTCTCTCTCCGAGCCGACATCCGGCTTTGAAGGCGATCCAGCGTGGCGATCACGTGGGCGTTTTCAACGTTCATTCCGCCGCGGCCGGCGCCGACCTGTCGGAGGGCCCTTTGACGACTATCTTCAAGCTTCAGAAGCATTAACGATGTGTCCCAGCGGAGAGGTAAGGCTACCTTTACCGACTTCCACGAACACTGTGGAAAAACGGTGATGCCCCGAAACATCCGGCTAGTCGAGAACGAGCACGCCAGCGGTCGGCTGTAACGGAAAGGAGGCATTTTGTCGCTTTTCGAGGAAACGGTCAGACGCATTTGCCGACCAAACCGCGGGGCTCGGTGCACGCCATCCGCTCCGATGCCCGGACGGGTATGAACCATCAAGAGACCAGGTGCTCAACCAAGTTAAAATGATCCTTGTGGAGCAGCGTGATGAAAAAGGTGAATAAACAGCAGCGCGACGCCGCGACAACTCCGAAAAATAGAACGGGTGCGGGAACGGCGGGCGTGAGCAACACGGGAGGCGCCTCCTCTTTTCATTTGGGCCTCACCGCTGAGGAGGCAGAGCGGGCCCAACGGTGGGCCATAATTTCCCAGCTCAATCCGGGTGGATTGACCGGAGATGCCGATAAGATAAACAAACAGAAGCTCGCGTTTGAGGGTCAGTAGGGTATCAATGCCTCTTACGATGCGCGCCGAGACCCGCAATGTCCGGTACCTTTCGTTCTAGTCCTCTAATAGTCGCTGAGTTGTGTACTTTCAGTACGAGACTTTAAACGTTGGGCTGTCCTCGGGACGGGACTTCCTCCGGTCATACAGCCGAGTTGTCGAAATACTCGCGTGGCCGAGCCATTCCTGGACCTTGGCGATTTCCGCCTTGTGGTCGAGGGCGTTCGTCGCCGCGGTGGCCCGCAACGCATGGGCACCGATTTCAAAACCGAGACGCGCAGAATAGTCGCGCACGAGCCTGTAGACGCCGTCCGGGGTAATCGATTTCCTTGAGCCCCGATAGCGTTTCGCGGGCAGGGGACGGAATAACGCTCCACCAACGTCTGCGCCATGGCCGCCTGCAGCGAGGTAATCGAGGATCAGGGCGCGTGCGATCGGATGCAGAGGGACGTATCGCGTCTTGTTTCCTTTGCCGGAGACGACCAGGAATGCCACACCGCGACGTTCTTGATCGAAGTCTTTCACTGAAAGTTTGCACAATTCTTCTCGGCGAAGCGCGTGATAGAGCAGCGTGGCCAGAATCGCGCGATCGCGTTTTCCTTTGAGTGTTGTCTCCTTCGGCTTCGCGAGCAGTTTGCGGGCTTGATGATCGCCGAGCGCGGGCGTTTTGCCTTCGGTGGTTTCCGCTTTCGGCCGCCGGACACCCTTGACCGGATTGTGCGTGATAGCGTTCCGGTCGCACAGATACTCGAAAAGCGAAGCGAGGGCCGACAGCCGATGCCGGATTGTTGGTTTATCGAGGTGCCGGCGGGCTAGATCGTCCCGCCAGCCAATTACATGGGCGCGCGTAACAATCCGGAATTCCTGTGGGCGGCGAATTCCGACAAACCGCATGAAGTCGGTGATCGCGGCCCTGTAGGCGCGCTCAGTGTGCGGATTATCGAGGTCTCGGAACCACTCGACTTCGGCCGGCACTTCGGCAAGCGCTTGAAACTCAGCGGCGGTCAATAGAGCGCCCGCGGCGTTCTGTGCGATTTTTGGAACCCGAGAGCGTCTCAATGCGCGCCGCGTCGCCACGCCGCTATGCGTCGGTGAGCGAAAGGCGAGACTCGACACGGGCCATACGGCTTTCGAGCCGGTCCATGCGCCCACCAAGCTCGGCGAAGTCGCCGTGCATGTCGGCAAAGCCTGCCTCGATTCGGCTCAACATTCGGCCTTGTGATGTGGCGCGCACTTTCAGACTGCCAACGTCTTCGCGGATAATGGCCACCTGCGCCTGAATGGATTTCAGAACCTCGTAGATCAGTTCGTTGGTGACAGCGGGTTTGGTCATGGGGTGAAACCCTACCAGAGAAAGGTTAAAAAGACAAGAATCATGTCGGAGACCGACGCGAGAACGCCAATTCTGGCGTCACAGATTACTCTCGATAAAAGGTATTATCAAGAGTAAAATCGCCGGGCGCTGAACCTGCTGCTCCAGGCTTAACGTCCGGGGTCATTTTATTGACTACATGGTCCGCTCAATGCAGGACCACCGGACCGTCGGCCGGTAGATGAAATCGCCGGACACGAATCTTCTTCTCGCGCTTCCGGGTCTGAGCAATATCATATGAGGATTGCATCCTCATAAGCGTGTCCATCTTCACGCCGAAAGCCTTCTCGATGCGTAGCGCCATATCCCCGGAAAGATCAGCGCTGCCGTTAAGCAAGCTGGATAGTGCAGGCCGGGAAACGTGAAGGACCGCCGCGGCGGCGGTAACCGATAGGCCCGCAGGCTGGATAATCTCAGTCCGGACGAATTCTCCGGGATGGGGAGGGTTTTTCATGGGCATCTTGCTTTCTCCTAGTGGTAATCTTCCAAGTTAAGGTCGCAGATCTCATGGTCTGTCAGGTCGACATGAAAGGTCAGCCGCCGATTCCCAGTGACGCTGAGGCTCCATGTACCTTTTCGGTCGCCGCTCAGTTTATGCGCCTTCCAGGATGCGAGTGCGCGCAACTCGTCCGGGCTCTCCATATCGTCGAGAAACGCCAGCATCTTGCGGAGCTTGTCCACCGTATCCGGCGGCACGCCCTTCACGCTGTCTTCCGAGTAGAGCCTCTTCAGACCTTTATGGGCGAAGTTCCGTATCCTCACCGCAAGACCGTAACCTGTAGCTTAACACTTGTCAAGCGAAATCCGCGTCAGCCGTGCACAGACGAACGGGGACTCTACAGTACGTCTTCAAATCTAAATTTCTCAACCAGGAATAGACGGAGCTGTTCACTGCCAGCTTCGATCTGATCCAGTATTTCCCGCCCTTTCTCAATCTCACTCTGATTGGCGAGAAAAAGAAGTTCAGGGGGCTCGTCATGCCAGCCGGTGTCACGCACAGACGGCAGGACTTCCCCAACGCCGACGACGCTGGACGTATAGTACGTAAAATCGTTGTCGGGAGAGTCTTCGGGAGGGAGCGTTCGCGCGGCGAGCTCCGCCACCCATACATTCGGGTCCAGGGGTGCCCCGTCTGACACGAGTTGATCCAAAGTGCTCCAAACACGATTGCCTTTGACCGTGAGAAGACATAACAGCCCTCGGCTGGTGGAGGGCGCATGCAGGGCCAACAGTTCACCAATTTTGCCACTTGTCAGTGCTTCTGTGACATCCTGTATCGCTTGATGTTGCCGGGAGAGCAGTGAAATGGAAACACTCCGATGGACCGCCGTGTCGGTACGTCGAAGAACTTCGAGAATTGTGCGACCTCGGTCCACGACAGCCTTCAGATCGAGATAAATACGCAGAAGTTCCTTAGCGACGTCTTTCCGTTTACTGTCGTCGCTCCGGCCGAGCACCTTGAGAAGCAACTCCAGCAGTTTTAGTACATCGCTAAACATATCGACATTCTACTGTCACGCAAGAGAAACGGAGTCACGACAATAAGGCCAACGGAGAATCGCTTATTCACTCGGGGGTAGGTCGAAGACTGTAAGGCTTGTGGAGCTTAACGGCAAGAGCTAAACACCGGCGGGCCGCTCCAACATAACGGTGGAGGTTACGCGGGCGGGTCGGCGCGCGACTGCGCCCTCCTCGTGCTCGCGAGGTTCGTCCACGACCTGCGCCTCGTGCTTGTCCAGATCGAGACAGGCGTTAAGCTGTGCCTGCTTCGCCAGAAGATCCTTGAGGCGGGCTTCATGTTCAAAGGGACGGCCCAGTTGGGCGCGGTAGTCGGCGAGTGCCTTTTCCTGTCGTTCGATTTCACTTTGTTGCTCTTCGGCCCGGCGATCGAGGCCGCGGAGCGTGTGCTCGATGCTGGATATCGTTCCCAGCGGATTCTCCGGATTGAAATTCGCTTTGTATGGCTCCCTGCCCCGGATGAATAAATCCGGCTCCCGATCTTTAATGTCGCTGCCCCGGCTCAGGATCTCGAAGCCCCTGAAAGACCCGCGCACTTTGACCGTCAGGTCGTCACGCCATGAGAGGACAACCGCGGCCAGTGCGTTGCCAGCGTCTTCGCGCGCGCCCTTTCCGGTAAAGACGCGGTTGCCGATCGTCATCGCGAACTCTTCGTCTGCACTCGCATCGCGGGTGCCGATATCGGCGGCGACGGCGGCGTGGTACCTCCGGGCGCGCTCGATCTGCTCGGGCAGGCTTTTCACCTGCCACCTGATGTTGTGCTGCTGGTTTATATGCGAGGCGCGCAGCTGGTCCAGCTTGCGGATCTCGGTGTCCACTTTGACCTTTTCCATGACGGCGGGATTTCCTGACGCGATGGCTTTGATCTCGGCGTAGGTGAGAGCACCGCCCTCGAGGTCTTCCGCCTGCCGCACCGTGACGCTGCCATTCATGACCTGGTTGATGAAGCGTGCTTTCGTCTCCAACACCTGCCACATATAGGCGTCGAATGATCCTTCGGTGACGTAGCGGTGGATCTGGATCTCCGGATTGTCGTTGCCCTGTCTCAGGATTCTGCCCTCACGCTGCTCGATGTCCCGCGGTCGCCACGGGGCGTCGAGGTGGTGCAGAGCGATGAGCCGCTTCTGAACGTTGGTGCCGGCGCCCATTTTTTCGGTCGATCCGAGCAGGATGCGTATGCGCCCGGCGTTTACCGCATCGAATAGCGTCTTCTTCTGGCCGTCCGTCTCCGCGTCATGGATGTATGCAACTTCCTTTGCCGGGATACCTTTCGCTATGAGCTGACTGCGGATCTCGTCATAGACGTTGAAGCGGTCGGGATTCGGCGTTGACAGATCGCAGAACACAAGCTGCGTTAATCGTCTTTCTCTTCCTGCCGCCCACGCACTGTGAATTTTCTCGACAGCGCGCCTTACTTTCGTTTCACCCACCACGGCAAAGGGATTGACCAGCCGCATGTCGAGCGCGGCCTTTCTGCCGTCGCCGGTGATCTTGAGCATGTTGTCCACGGAAGGATCGACCTTTGAGGTGCGGAGCTTCTGTGCGCGTTCAACGAGCGTCCCGACATATTCCTTCAGTTCCGGGGAGCCCGGCGCGGCCGTAATTTGCGGCTTTCCGCCTTGAGTCGAGGGTCGGGGAAGATGCAGCATGTCCGCTGTCTGCACGTCAGCGAAGGAGCGGAACATCGTGAGCAGTTCCGGCAGATTCACAAATTTCGCGAACCGTGTGTGCATCCGGTAGCCAGAGCCGTCCGGCGCGAGTTCGAGTGAAGTCACGGGCTCGCCGAAGTTCGCGGCCCAGGCATCGAAATGCTCGACGCCCGCGGCACGCAGCGTCTCAGGTGCGAGATAGCGTTGCAGCGTGTACATCTCGGCCATCGTGTTCGAGATCGGCGTGCCGGTGGCAAAGACGATGCCGCCGTTGCGTTCCGCGAGATATCGCGTCTTCATGTACATATCGAGGGCGCGGTTACTCTCCGTGTTGGGCAGGCCTGCGATGCGGGTCATCTTCGAGGTGAAACCGAGATTCTTGTATAGATCGCTTTCATCGACAAAGATCCGGTCAATACCCATCTGCTCGAAGCTGACAGCGTTGTCTTTGTTCTCGCGGTCAGCGCGATCCTTCAGCTTGGTAGTGAGACGTTTCTTCGCTTTTTCCAGCTCCTTCACGATGCGACGGTTATCGCCCTTCTCTGCTCTCGCTTCATAAATTGCTTCTTCGAGTTGCTCGATCTGTCGTCCCACGAAACGCTCGAAGGTTTCATCGGACACGGGGAGCTTTTCAAACGAACTATGCGAGACAATCACGGCATCGTAGGTACCGGTGGCGATGCGCGACATCGCCTTCTGCCGGGTCCCGGCGGTAAATTCGTCCTTGCCGGCAACCAGCACATGCGCGTGAGGGTAGAGCGCAAGAAATGCGGCGCCCCATTGCTCGACCAGATGATTGGGCACGACGATCATAGGTTTCGCCGCCAATCCCAGGCGCTTCATTTCCATCGCGGTCACGGCCATCACGGCCGTCTTGCCAGCACCGACGCAGTGCGCCAGCAGCGTATTGTCGTTCTGGAGCGCGCGCCACACCGCGTCTTTCTGGTGCTTATCGAGATCGTTCCGACGAAGGAGGGAGCGGTTCAGACCCGGAAAGGTCAGGTGCGACCCATCGTAGGTGCGCAGACGGATGTTGTTGAACCTGTCATTGTAGAGCCGAGCAAGACGCCGGGCGCGCTCCTCGTCCTGCCATATCCATTCGCTGAATCGCTCCTTGATCTTCTGCTGCGCCTCGCGAGCGGCAATCGTCTCCTGCTGGTTCACGACACGCGTGTCTCTGTCGATCTGGTCGTAAATGGTGGGCGTTCGCCCATTAAGCGCGTCGTCAATCAGGTCGGAAGCCAAAGCCCGTGGCGTGCCCCAGGCCGTGGTGTTACTGACGTTTGATTTGGCAGTAGAGTCGAGCGTAAGCGCCCAGGTGGCTATAGCACCGGAATGGCAGACGCTGATCGCGCGCTCGGGAACATCCAGCAATTCGGAGACAAACTTTTTGACATCGTTTGCCGGAATCCAGGAAGAGCCGAGGCGCGCGCTGATATCGCCCGGCAGCAGATCGACTGGCTGCACCACCGTCAGTGCATCGACATTGCGGCGGTAGGAAGGATCAAGGTTCGCCGCAGCTTCGGCGGTTCTCAGCTTGGCACGCACGTCGCCGCTCAGATAGCGGTCGGCGGTCTCCCATTCGCCCTCGGGATTGCGGTAGATGAGGCTGTCCAACTCGCGCTGCAAATGTCTCGCGGGGTGGCCGGCGAGTCTTTCCATGAGCGGCCAGTGAATTCTTCCGGTTTCATTCAGGGAGATGGCAAGCGCCTCGGCGGCCGTCTCGACATGCTCCGCCGGTTTGTGGTGCTGGAGCGTCCGCCGGTTGAAGATGGCCGTTTTCTGCGCATGTTTCGTCTCGGCATCATAGATTTCGAGTGACAGGAGAAGCGGATAATCTGGGTCACGGGCGAAGGCCCGGTTGTTGTCCCGGCCGGACAGCGCGCCGAATCGCACAACGAAGGAATCGTAGATGTCGTTAAGGAGCTTTCGCGCCTCGATAATGCGCTCTTCGGGAGCCTCTTCAAGCTGGGTTCGGAACACGAGCCGCACCGCATCGCGCACCGCCATCATCCCTTTGATACGCGCCGCGGCCGACACTGAAAAGTTCGCCGGCTCAAAGCTGTTGCCGTTGCGAATGACGATTTCGCCGTCGCGCTCGGCATAAGCGCCATCTTTGATACCGGTGAGCGCGTCGGCATCAAGCATAACCGCCGGCGGACCGCGTGCGTCATTCCGCGGGATGTAGACGCCCTCCGGCAAAGATTCGACCGCAAACCTGAGCATTTCCGGCGTGAGGTCGCCGTCGAGCGTCGGCTCGGCACCCCGATACATGGTTCCTTCGGGCTTCATTTGCCCGAGCATCATCTCGGGATGCCGGGCGTAATATTCGTTTACGGCAATCGCACCGTCGGCTGTGGCGATCATCTCAAGTCCGCACCAGGCATGGCCCCCCTGCTCCGCTCCAGGCAAGCGCTTGCGAAGGAACAGAATATCTGTGGTTACTTCCGTGCCGGCATTGGCTTTGAACGTCGTATTCGGTAGCCGAATCGCGCCCAACAGGTCGGTATGCACAGCCAGATGGCGGCGGATTGTGTCGGACTGCTTGTCCATGGTGTAGCGGCTGGTGATGAGAGCCATTACGCCGCCGGGACGAAGTTTCATGACTGACTTTGCAAAGAAATAGTCGTGGATCGCCCGCGTGAGTTGGGGCTTTATCGCCGGGTCGTGCACGCCGTAATCGCCGAAGGGAACGTTCCCGACGACCGCGTCGAAGTAATTGTCGGGGAGAAGCGTCTCCTCGAACCCCTTGGCGAATATCGTGGAGCCCGGATAGAGCTTCATCGCGATGCGGGCCGTGATGGAGTCCAGTTCGACGCCGGTCCTTTGGCTGCCTTGCATCGACTGCGGCATGAGGCCGAAGAAATGGCCGACACCCATGGCCGGCTCCAATATCCGCGCGTCCTTTCCCAGGCCGAAACGGTGCATCGCGTTCCACATTGCCGAGATCACCAGTGGAGAGGTGTAATGCGCGTTCGGTGTCGAGGCGCGTGCGGATTCCAGCTCTGGCTGGGTAAGCAGTTCCGTCAGAGCTTCCGCCGGGTTCCTCCATTCCGCGGGTTGGTAACGTGCGAATACATTGGGCATGGCGCCCCACCCCACATAGAGGGAGAGGATAGCCTTCTCCTCGTCGGTGGCGTCGCGGCCGTCTGCTTCGAGAGTTTTGAGGAGCCGGATCGCGGCGATGTTATCGCGGGCTTTCTCATGAAGGGTGCCGCGTCCGATGCGCTCCGCGTCGTTTATGCGAAAGTCGCGGTAGGGCTTATCTTCGGGTTCAATGTCGAGGACTACCTGAGTAGATCGCGGGCGCTTGCCACCTCCACCATCGCCGGGTGATGCCTCATCCGAGTCACCAAGTTGAGGTCGCTGCGGCTCTGGCCGCTCGATGTCTTGATCTGCTGCCGCGGTAACCGAAGCGGGCGTGTCTGACGCGACGGGGTGGTTGGCCTCGAACGGCGCAAGCGGTTCCCAAATCTCGAAACCAAGTTGCTGGGGTCGTGGTCTGGCTTTACTTGCGCCGGGTGCTCGCGGAGGAGCGGGCACAACCGGTGTGGGCGGTTCTGGAACCGCCTCCGAAAAGAGGTCGAGCTGATTACTGTAGTCCGCGATGACTCTTTTGGTGATCCATTTCTTCGCAGTCCGGAATGGAACGCCCATGGTGGCACTCGTCTGGGTGGCGATTCGCCGTCCAATCTAGACAACTCCGTCCGGTTTTCAAGACCAGACTAATTTGGTCAGGGGGCATTTTGCGGAACTACTGCCGGAAGGATACGCGGCTGCAGACGTGCTTTCGGGACCGCCGTTCACTTTCAAAAGGGGGCCTGTTCGTCTCGCTAAAACGGAACGTCATCTGGGTCGTAAGTCGGAGGGTTTGCCGCGATCTCGGCGCGGTGTGCCTGTAAATCCGCCCATGACTTCACGCTAAAACCCTCGACCACTTTGCCTTCATCATGCAGTACGTCCAGCCCGACCGGCCCACAGTTCACGCACACGCCTTCCGGCTGCGTTTCAGGGGATACCGTGACTTCTCCGCCGCAATCGAAACACGCACCTGGATAAGTTTTATTCGTCCCCATCTATTAATTGTGGCCCCGGCAGGGAGCGCATCTCAACAAGTTTCGGACCTTGAATACAGCACCCATGCGAAGGATGCCGGATTACGGCGGCAATTGCGTCGGCTCCTTTGTTCGACGCTTTGATCGCCGGGCCGCGAGTTTTCGGTTGTGGTGGTACATGCGATTGCGTCGTGATCGGCGCTGGCCAGTCGGTCCCAGTGGCGGCTCGGGCAGGTTCAGCGCCTGCTCTGCCATTTCCCGGCCGCGCGTGATCGCATCTGTCAGATCGTCTGTGACGAATTCGCTCGCCGGCGTGCCGCCGCGATGATTTACCCGGTATTCACCTTGACCTTTGCGCAAGACGACGCCCAACACCTTCAGTTCTTCGCGCGCGATGTCAAACGGTGTATCGCTCATGGCCGGAGATTCTCGAAAATGCATGCGCCGCGCCGGGCGCGAGCACTCATATCACGAATCAAGGCGTGACGAAATGCCGAACCGAGCCGACCTCTTGCCGATCTGACAATCCGGACGAGAAAGGCCCGGCGGAATAGACTTCTCGCCGCAAGCCGGAATACGTGTGACATTTGGCGGTGATTGCGTCCTGTTTCGAGCCGGGGAATTCCGCCATCTCCCCAGCCTGTCATCGTTGGCGGTCGGTGCGCCGTTTTCGCTGGCTCTCCATCTCCTCCGCCTCCCGTTCGGCACGTTCGCGCGCCTGCGTCTCCATCTCCCGGCCGTAGCCGCGTCGTCTGGCGGCGGTTGCTTGCTTCTCGGCGGCGCGACGAAACGCGGCATCGCGGCGCGCCCGCACATCTTCGGGTGATCGCGGTTGATCACCGGCGATCAACGAAGTGATACCTCCGAAGATATTGGCGATCTGGGCGAATTTGCCGGCGACCGCTCCGGCAGCACGACCAACATTCGGCACCGCGCCTGTGGCGGCGTTGGCGAACGCTCGCCGAACCGACTGATCGCTTCGTCCGAGATCGGACAGAACGTAATCCATCGGAGCCTCGTTACGAACCGAGGCGTTGTACCGGATCGCGTCGACTTTGTTGCCACGGTTCGCATCGACCCGTTGCGCACGAATCTGACGGGCGTAGTTGTCTTGATCGGCGTACCAAGCGGCGAGTTCGCCGGGGCAGAGCGGCTTTGCGGTCCGGTCCAGCTGCTGGGCGTAGTAGGAGGCGGCCCGGCGTTCATCTGGACGTGACATTTGACGCGCCAGTTCGGGCAAATCCGCCGCGACCTCGCGCGCTACAAAGAGCTCGGCTTTCTCGCTGTGGCGGGTGAGCGCGACGTAGCTGCTGGAGTTGCGCCAGTATTCCGAATGATATAGATAGGTCTCATCGATCGTACGCCCCTGCCCGCGATAGATCGTGCCCGCGTAACCGTGGCGGAAGTCCTGGAACGTGGATGCGTCGAATATGACTGTGGCCTTTTCCCGCCCGTCAAGTTGGACCGTCAATCGTGAACCGTCAATCTCCTGCACTGTGCCGGCCTGGCCGTTGTAGATCCCGCGCAATTTGTCGGTGCCGGTGAACTGCAGCCGGTCGCCCGCGGCGAACTCCGCGTTGCCGTGTTTGGTCTCGAAAGTGATGGATTCGCCGATTTCGTACCGCTGTTTTCGGGCCTCGCGAACCACGGCATTGATCTGGTTCACCTCGTCATTCTTGTAGGCAAAGATAAACCGGGTTTTGGTCGGATCGTCGCCGCTATCCTGCATGTATTTCTGGACGAGCGCTGTGGCAGCGTCACTCGGTTTCTCGCTCCAGTGAACGGCCCCTCTGCTCTCATAGATCGCGAGGGCGCCCGCAAAATCACCTTGCGCCATCATCTGCGATGCCTGCCGCTGATCGCCAGTGCATTGCCGGTGAACTTCCGTCAATTCCGCGGCGCCGTGTTGGCGTTTGAGAACTTCGAACAACCCGCCGCGCTCGATGCTGGATAGCTGCCGGTCATCGCCGGCCAAAACGACTTTCGCCCCGCTTTCCTGGGCATAAGCAAATATCATTCCGAGGCGCCGCGTATCGACCATTGCCGCTTCATCCACCATGACGACCGTACGCGCGGTCCACTGCGTCCGACCGTGATCGAGTGCATACAATTCGCTGTCGATGGTGCGCGCATCGAAGCCTTTTGATTTGAGATCCTGAACAACCAAGTTGGTATGTGCCAGCCCGACGACCCGGTAGCCATCCTTCTCGTAGATTTCTTTTCCTGCCGCCAAGATGGAACTCTTTCCGGTACCTGCCTGACCGTCGATGATTGCGAGCCCTTGAGGGCCAAGAAGACGCATTAACGCTTGTTCTTTTTCCAGTGAGAGCCCCCGACGCGCCACCTCGGAAAACCTGTTCGGCACGTCGTGCCAGTCATGTTCAGCAAGGGCGTCAGCGGACCGCAGTGCGTGACCCTCGCTTTCGAGAACGGACGGCGTGGTGTACCGGACAGCCCTGCCCTTTCCGGCGTCGAGGCGAATCACATCCGGGCGGTCCAGAATGTCGCGCGCCATCCCCTCGCGGTCTGTCTTGTTCTCGATTTCGGGTCCGAGGGCGCGCAGAATATCGTAGCGGTTGAACGTCGCGCGGTTTCTCGTCACGTCCTCCAGGGCGCGGCTCGCGACCTGCTCATATTGATCTGCTGAAAACCGCGCGGTCGGCTCTTCGAACTGCGGGTTCGCTAGCTCTTTGACAACTGCGGCGTCGGCGAGCGCGGCTTCCCAAGCCCGGTTCGCGGCGTGCTCGTCGCGCATACCCGTCCGCTGTTCGGAACGGGCTTGTTCAACAGTCGGCAAACTGTCACGGTCGATGTCCTTGCATCGCTCCCGAATCTCAGCCGCGGAGACGCCCAAGATCCGCTTGCCCAAGGCGTGCATGCCGCCCTCGCCATCGATCACAATGAAGTCGCGCCGATCGCCTTTTGCGAGACGCAACCCTTCATATTCGAGAGCAACCTGAAAGCTACGCCCGTTGTCCGAACGATCCCAGCAATCGCGTATTGTCTCGCGAACAAGATCGACATCAATGCCCAGCCGTCGCCCTTGCTCCTGCTCATCGCGAGTTGCGCTTTTCGTCTTCCCCTCACGTTCATTAGCCACCCGCTCAAGACCGAACTCCTGTTCAAGTTCGCGGCATACTTCCTTAAGGCGGATTTTGAAGTACGGGAGTTCCCTTAGCGTCATCGTCTCGTCGTCGATTCGAGACCAGGCAATGTGCATGTGCCGATCTTCCGTCTCTTCATTCACGTGAAAAACAATCGCGCGCGGCTGACCCGCTAAACCGAGTTTGGCTTCAATACGGTCAGCGGCCTGCTCCCACTGTTCAGGGGTGAGATGTTCGCCATCCCGGTTGCGCACTTGGACGTGAAAGAGCGGCTTCTCACCGCGCGTGCCTTCCGCCATAGCATCCACGGACCGGAACGCATCGACGATCTCGTCGGACGCGAATCCACGTACTTCGCCCCTCTCGACCCGCTCGCCATCTTTGGCCCGGATCATATAGCGAGCGAGCCGAAGGCCGCTAGAGTGTGTGTTGCCTTTGGCGATCATGGCGGTCTCGGCGTCCGAGGATTTCGCAGAGTTGCCGAACGGCGTCGCGAATCTCCCGCGTCGCCTGAATGATTTCGGAGCCGCCGACATTGTCGGCGGCGTGAAGCCGGCGAACTAGTTGGTTGTGATTGTTGCCGACGCGATTAAGCTGCGCGATAGCGTACGCAAAGAGTTCCGCATTAAGTGGTGGGCTGCGACGCGCCCGCGGGCCGGGACTGCCGAGCATACTCGCTCGGCCGAACGCGGCCATGCTCAGACCCGACGCGCTTGCCTTCTCACGCGTGAGCTCGAATTCCGCATCGTCGAAAGTTATATTGACGACCTTCTTCCGGCGGCGCTTCTGGCTTCCGCTTTGGCGCTTCACCACAGGAGTCGTGTCGCTCATGCGCCAACTCCAGAAGTGGAGCGAACGGCCGCTTTAGATGTATCGCGCGCGGAGCGCGGAATGCGGGGATGCAACGGGGGCTCTGCCCCCTTGCCTAGTTGAACCGAAGTGGATAGCCATAGGCTATCTGCTGAGGTGAGCCGCGTCGTAGACGCGGACAACTTGCTACCCGCCATAAACCACCAGACGAACAGTTTTGCTTGATGGTTACTGAACGGCGAATCATGACCAACTAATTAATACGCCTCATACATCGGTATGTTAGTTATAGATACCAGGCATGAAACTATTCTTAGTGCTAAGGCTAAGTTACGCAGACCTACTTACCCACGATGCCACAGTTGCCATAGTTGCTAAGGCCTTATAAGGGCGGCAGGAAAAAGAGAGCGGCCCTAAAACGAAGCCGCTCTCTAAGTCACGACGAACGTCAGCAGATGTCGAATCCGCCGCAGGCTCGCAGAAATACGACCCACTCCTTCACATCGTCTTCGTCAAGATGATAATGCCGGTCGAAGTTTTGCTGCTTGCCCTTTCCGTCACACTGGCGGCATGGGGCTTTATCGTTTCCAGTGGCGTCCCGCCTCATGCCGGTGCCGTCGCAACAGCCGCATGGCTCGTCCGGAAGCTGCGCGAGTGCTGCATCGCGACGCTTGACGTACGCCGCGACAGAACCATCGGCAATGAGCAGTTGCAGACGTTCCGCGAGCTTGGCTGCGCCGCTGGCGTCGAGCCCGTCGCCGTCGTTGCTGTGCCAGTGTTCGCAGTCCGCCGTGATATCCGGTGCGGCGCACTCGCACAGTTGTGCGAGCGGACGCCATCCCCAAACGTTACGGCGGAAGTATTCGCCTTCCGGCGAGGTAGGCTTTCTGCCAAATACGTCCATTCCCATGATGCTTACTCCTCTATTCGCCACGGCGGAATTGCCGCAAGCAACGCGCGGGAATGGAGTGAGCCGCGCGGTCAATCAAGCGACGCCCGGCTTGCCGGGGAATGCAAAAAGCACGTTCATCTTCGCGCATATGCGCGAAATGAACGCCTGCTTTTTCACGGCGCGATTGACCGCATAGCGGCGAACGTAATTACGCTCGATGGCGTGCGGCATGTTTACAATGTGGCCATAGCGGTACCAATCGCGAAAGCCCTAGCGCAAGAGAGAGTCGCTGGCATCGAGCGGGTCGCGCCAGCGACAAGAGCAGCCTAGCCAGGGAATAATCTGGATAGTTCTTCAAGCTTGGCGGTCCCGTCCGGCGTGGATTTGAGCCGGTCGATGCGCGCGTTGAGTTCCGCCACAGAGTTGCACGCGGCGGACTCAGGTCCGGCGGAACGATGGACATGGAGCATCAGAAGAGCGCGTTGGAGGAACGTCCGGTTCCGCAGACGTTCGGCGAGAGGGCGTGACTTGCATTCGGTGGCTTCGTAGTCCGTGATTTGGGCGCGGAAGAGATGCTCGAACCCGGCGTTTGGTAGTTGATCTGCGGTCATGATGAACTCCTGTCGTTTGCTGGCGGCGGAATTGCCGCAAGCGTCGCGCGGAAATGGAGTGAGCCGCGCGGTCAATCAAGCGACGCCCGGCTTGCCGGGGGATGCAAAAAGCACGTTCATCTTCGCGTTTTCGCGAAATGAACGCCTGCTTTTTCACGGCGCGATTGACCGCATAGCGGCGAACGAAATTACCATGGGCGGCGTGAGGCATGGTCATGGCAGTCTGGGTTCGAGCGTCAGATGAACCCTGTTTGGCAGTGCGCGGAGGCGCTGCGCAAAACGGGCTGTGAGCACGGCGTCCACGGGGAGGCGGATGCCGGTTTGGAATTCAGGACTCACGAATTCGGGACGCACAAGGAGCGCGCCGCCGAAGACGATGTCGAAACCGTTCCTATCTTTGTGCAGGCTGTGATGCGCACCGCGCCGTGTCGGACGGCGAAGGCGCAAAGTGAGCCTGAGTGGTTTTTGTCGTATTGGGAAAGCGAAGCGTACCGACAGTCCGAGACGCAGATGGGGTGTAGCGGCTGTGTACCCGAAGCCATGGTTATCGCGGCGCACTTTTACACGGCCGGTGTTTTTGTTTAAGCGGGTTCGCATGGCTTCGTTTGGAAATCGCGGCGGAAAGCGGTTGTTATCCTCGTGTTCGAAAATTTGCAATTGAACGAGGCGCTCGAACTTGTGGTGCATGAGATGATCTGCGGTCATGTGAACTCCTGTTGTGTGCTGGCGGCAGGATTGCCGCCAGTTTGAACGAATATGCTTACGGCTCGACTTCGACGGCGCTGAAAGCGGCGTGGGTGATGCGTCGGAGAACGGGTGAGGATTGCAGGCGCTTCTTCGCGATCTGGATAGCCTCGCGCTGGGTGGGGGCGAAGACAGTGATTGCCAGAGTTTCGTCGGCGGTTTCGATGTCGCTGACGTAAATGTCGAAGCTTTTCTTTTCCGCCTTCACCTTGCCGAATCGGCGTTCCGACGGCACGGGACTGACGACCTGGCTGCGACGAAAAG
>Ga0181521_10000753_pt1 | contig 39951 bp, 38 predicted proteins | sample PEATcosm2014_Bin_32_FD_119764 | JGI IMG/M metagenome (GOLD analysis project Ga0181521, IMG submission 119764) | Peatland microbial communities from MTU Mesocosm Facility, Houghton, MI, USA - PEATcosm2014_Bin02_60_metaG | ecosystem: Environmental > Terrestrial > Soil > Wetlands > Peat | place...
ACTGGTAGCCCTGCTGACGGGCCTTGGCGTCACGCTTGCCAAGGTCGGTGCAGCGGTCTTCACTGGTTCGACCGCCTTGGCCGCCGAGGCCGCGCATTCACTCACATAGCAGTTGAGACCGTGCGGGATATACACAATCCCACGCCCTCCGCTGACCTGCATAAACTCCGCGCTGCTGTGAGTCGGCGGCCATTAGCCGAGCTTTTCCAGCTGGTCGAGCAGCAGGCTCAACTGGAGGGCCTGGATAACCACGTTCCCGTCGGCTAGCGTTGCCTCCCACATCGGCTCGTGGCGGCATGGCGCGATGATGTCCGTGCCGGGGTGCTCGCGCAGGTAGGCAAGTTTCCTGGGCACCTGGTCCTGCAGGTCGATGTACGCGCTCATGGCTACTGGGAGAAGTCGCGGAGCAGCATTTCCCGCAGCTCCATGGGGCTGGCTCCGGTGAGGATCTTGGCAGCGTCCGTGAGGCGTTGCGCTCTCCAGATGCCCATCACCTCGCCGATATGATACCGGGTGCCCCATGTGTGCCTGAGGCGCGCTAGTTCGGTGTTTCTGCTCTCGTTGCCGTCTTGGCTCATTGTCAACATCCCCCTCGCTTCCACGGTAGGCGGACGACTACCGGGGGCAAGGACAGGTTGTTGACCAGGTGGTACGTGCGCCCATGAAAGACCTATGACCGCTTCCCGGATGGCGTTGTGACTGACGTCATAGGATTGGCCAATGCTGGTGTGCGTTTCGCCTGCGGCTGCGAGCTTGCCGAGGTTGACCTGTAACAACCCACCCGGGAGGCCTCCTCCCGGAGAACGGCTGGACGGCAGCGTTCTCACCTAGAACGCCGAAGTCACGTGGCGAAGGCCAGCCGGGGAGACTGGGGTGGTGATCCACCTTCCTGAGGCGCCGCGCCTGATGTGGCCGACGGTCGATGTACAGACCTCTTACCTTGTCGGCGAGCAGGCGGATTGCCTGCTGAACGGCACGTCGGCGGACTGGCTGGGACCGGTCAGTGAGAACTTCGCCGGCTTCGTGGCTGAGCGGCGCGGGGTACGGACGCGGTGGGGGGTGCCGTCCACGATCTTCTGGTACGTCTCTGGCGAGTATTACGTGGGCACGCTGGTGGTGCGGCACCGGCTGACCCCCGAACTGGACGAAGCCGGGGGACATGTCGGGTACCACGTGGTGGCGCCGTGGCGCCGGCAAGGTCATGCGACCCGGATGCTCGCGGCCGGGCTCCGGGAGTGCCGTCGTCTCGGCCTCAGCCAGGTGCTGCTGACCTGTGATCCCGGCAACGAACCATCGCGCAAGGTGATCCTGGCGAACGGCGGTGTCCCCGACGGCCGGAAGCGGGGCGAGGACCGGTTCTGGATCACGGTCGACGCTGCCCCGATCACCGCCAGCTGGGTCAGCTGACGTCCCGGCCGTCGGCGAGGACGGCGCGGACCAGTTCACGCAGCGGGCCGACAAGATCGCCCTCGGCCACCTGGGCCACGCGTTCGCCCGCCGCTATCTCGTAGACCGGCTCGCCCGGATGTGGACGGTAAGGCGGCGGGAGGTCGAGCCTGGCCTGTTCCGCGAGGCGTTCCCAGCGCGCAGCGTCACGACGGCCGGTCGTGTCCACCTGCCCCCGGCGAATCGTCCCGTCGCCGCCGACCTGCGTGATCTGGCACCTCATTGGCTTATTCTGCCCGAAATAACTGAAACGGGGCTATCACCGGAGAGTAATCACTGAAGCGTGCCGCCGCGGCCTGGAGCGGTTGAGATGGTGGACCGGCCGCGGGTGAGGTAATCCTTGTCCTCCTTAAAGGCAATCCAATTTGCCCTGGTCGCCGTAGTTAGGGAAACATCCGACATTTTCGGCTTCCTTATCCGACACTCTCGGCTTCCTTAAGGGAGAGTTTCCCGTGAGCATCACCGTCCGTTCTCGCCTCCGCCCATCGGCGCACCGGCTGCTGGGCGGGAGCCTGCTCCTCGGCGCCGCCATCACCGTCGCCGCCTGCGGGGCATCCGGTGCTACCGCGTCAGGCTCCGGATCGAGCCCAAGCTCCGGTACCGCAAGTTCGGCAGGCTCATCGCCGTCCTCCGCCGTGACCGTGAGCGCCAAGAGTGTTCCGGGCGTCGGCACCGTTCTCGTTAACGGACAGGGCCAGACCCTTTACCTGCTCACCTCGGAAAAGGGTGGCAAGATCACCTGCACTGGCAGCAACGGCTGCACGAAGATCTGGCCCGAGATCGCCCTCCCGCAGGGAACGACGGCGGCTAAGGCCGGCAGCGGCGTCATCTCCTCCCTCCTCGGCACGGTCAAGGACGCCGGCGGAAACCTCGAGGTCACCTATAACGGCTGGCCGCTCTACACATACGCCGCGGACAGCGGGCCGGGCGTAGCGCACGGTCAGGGAATCGCCACCTTCGGCGGGACCTGGTACGTGCTGAACGCGTCGGGTGACCCGGTGACCGGGAAGTCGCAGCCGTCCGGCTCGTCGCCCTCCTCCAGCAGCGCCGGCAACGGGTACTGAGCCGGGGCCGCGCCCGAGCCGTGGAGACACAGATGAGAGAAGACTTCCGGATGACCGCTACCGACCCGGCCCGGGTGCCCCCTTCGGGTGTTCCCGCAGCCGTGGACCGCTTTCCGCGGCGGGCAGCCCGGCTCCTGAACCGGCGCCCGGCACGGGTCGCGGCGCCCGCATTGCGATGGACCGCGAACGGCCTGACCTGGACCGGCGCACTCCTGATGCTGGCCTCCGCGATCATCCACGTGCGGCTGTGGGCAGACGGCGGCTACCAGGGGATCGCCGTCATCGGGCCGCTGTTCCTGGCCCAGGGGGTGGCCGGCATCCTGCTGGCCGTGGCCCTGGGGGTGTTCCGGCGGCTGGGGCTCATCATGGCCGGGGCCGGGCTGCTGGCCGCCACCGCCGTCGGCCTGCTGCTCAGCGTGCACGTGGGGCTGTTCGGCTTCCGGGAGAGCATGGCGGCGCCGTACGCGGGAATGTCCCTGGTCGTGGAGTTCGCCGGTGCGGTTCTGCTCGCCATCGCGGCCGCTATCGTCCTGGCCGGCCGTCCCCGGCGGCCGCCGCGAGCACTCAGTGAGCGCGTCTGGCCTCCAGCGGACTGATCATGGGCATGAACCAGACGCCAGCGCACGTCAGGGCGCGTACCGACGGAGCCGGGAAAGTTGAAAAGTAAAACCGCAATCCATCGGAGCCGCCGGCCCGTATGGGACAGTGTGCAGAGGATGGGAATTCCGGCGGACCGGCTGCCGGACGAGACGCTCCTCGCCGGTCTCGGGGCTGGTGACGCCGACCTTTCGCTCGCGTTCGTGCGGCGTTTCCAGCGCGTCGTGTTCGGGGTGGCGCTTACGGTCATCGGCGACCCGACCACCGCCGAGGATGTTGCGCAGCAGGCCTTCGAGCGGGCCTGGCGCCATGCTCAGGTGTACGACTCGCGGCGTGGCTCGGTTCGTGCCTGGCTGACGACAATCGCGCACAACCTGGCCATTGACGTCATCCGGGCGCGCACGTCGGCGCCCGTTGACCCGCAGGATCTTCCGGCTCTGCTGACCGCGATGACCGACACCCCGGAACGATTCGCGGTGGCCCACGACAACGCGGCCGGGGTACGCCGGGCTCTGGCGGCCTTGCCCGCGGGCCAGGCTCGCGCCGTGGCGATGGCCGGTATCTATGGCATGACAGCCCGGCAGGTCGCGGAGGCGGAGAGGGTCCCCTTGGGGACGGCGAAGACCCGCATCAGGGACGGAATGGAGAAGCTGCGCTCGGCTTACCTCCGGGAGGACGTAGGCGATGAGTGAGCTGACTGACATGAGCTGCGAAGAGTTCGCCCAGGTAGCCGCCGAGCTGGCGCTCGGCGTGCTCACCGGGCGTGAACGGGCCCGGGCGATCGCGCACCTGGACCGGTGCGACAGCTGCCGTGAACATGTCCGGCAGCTTTCGCTCACCGGCGAGGAGATGCTGGGACTGCTGCCCAGCGGCGAGCCGCCGGCGGGCTTTGAGACCCGGGTGATGGGCCGGCTCGGGCATACGACCGCGGCCCAGCGCCCGAAGCGGACACGCCTGGTGCTGGCCGCCGCGGCGGTTACCCTCGCCGCCGTGGCGTGCGGCCTGGGGGGGTGGGGATTGCGCGGCGCGATCTCGGCGCCATCGGCGGGGATCAGCACGGCTCAGACGACGTTGCGCTCTGCCGCATTGCTGACATCGGCCCACCAGCCGGTCGGGAAGATCTTCCTATACGAAGGCGACCCGCGGTGGCTCTACATGGACGTGGACATGGGCGCGGGCGCGGGCGCGGGCAGCGGGACGGTCATCTGCCAGCTGGAAGCCAGTGACGGGCGCATCGTCACGGTCGGATCGTTCCATCTGGATGGCGGATACGGCTCGTGGGGCAGCCCCGACCCCATCGAGGCGGCCAGCGTGACCGGCGCGCGCCTCACCTCCCTGAACGGGACCGTGCTGGCCACGGCCAGCTTCCCGGCCGCCAAGTAGCCGATGGAGGCCCGCGCGGGCGGCCGCTCATAACCGGTGGCGGCCCCGCACCGGCCGCCGCCGGCGGACGAGTAGTCTCGCCCGTATGGGAAGCGAGATGCTCCCGCCGTTCGGCGTGTCGGAGGCGCTCAGCCGGTGGCAGTGGGCCCCGGTCGTCACGGCCATCACCGTGATCGCGGCGGCAGCCTACCTGTGGGGTGTCCGGCGGGTGGCGCGCCGGCATCCGGCCCGGCCCTGGCCGCTCTGGCGAACCGGGATGTTCCTCGGCGGGCTGCTGATCATCGTGCTGGCCACCGAGAGCGGGCTCGGCAGCTACGACGACGTGCTGTTCTGGGACCACATGATCCAGCATCTCTTGCTGATCATGGTCGCGCCGGCGCTGCTGATCGCCGGCCGGCCGGTGACCCTGCTGCTGCACGCAAGCCGGAATCCCCTGCACACCTCGGTGAAGCGCATCGTGCGGTCCCGCGTCGCGGCGGCTCTGACGTGGCCGGCCTTCGGCATAGCGGCGTACACAGCGACGATCATCGGCACGCACCTGACCAGCTTCATGAACCTCGTCCTGACCAACGATGCGGTGCACAACGCCGAGCACGCGCTCTTCATCATCGTCGGCTACCTGTACCTGCTGCCGCTGGTCGGGAGTGAGCCGATCCGCTGGCGGCTTTCCTATCCCGTCCGGCTCATCCTCCTGTTCATCGCCATGCCGGTGGACGCGTTCACCGGAGTGGCCCTGGGCTCCTACTCCAGCGACCCGTTCCCGGTGACGTCGGGCATGCGCCACCGGACCTGGGGGCCGAGCCCCGTCGACGACGTGCACATCGGCGGCGCCGTGATGTGGGTCGGCGGTTCCGCGATCATGTTCGTGCTGATCATGGTGACGTTCCTCGCCTGGACCCGGCAGGGCCAGCGCGCCAACAGCCGCGGCTGGCTCGAAGCCGCGCGCCGGGCCAACCTCGAGCATCTGACCGGCGCAGGTCTCCCCGTGGCGGCCAGCGCAGCCGGTCTCGGCGCCGTCCCCCGGACCGGAGCCGCCACCGGGGCGCCGGGCCCGCCGGACCCGGCAAGGCCGCCGAGGACGGCGAGCCCCGTCCGCCCCGACATCGACGAGGACGACGACCAGCTGGCGGCCTACAATGCCTTCCTCGCCCGGATCAACCAGGACGGCAGCCAGGCATCTCCGCGGTAGCTCATCGCGAGCCGAGAGCTTGCAGCCAGTCCGCCAGCAGGCGGTTCACCTCGTCGGGACGCTCCTGCTGCACCCAATGCCCGCAGCCGCCGGTTCCGGCACGGCGCGACACGCCGGTAGGGGTATCTACGGAAATCTAAGGACCGCGCTAGATCACGTCATAGAGTCCGATGTTGTGGACCCGGTACGGAATCCCTATGCCCCCGGCGCGGGCCAGCGGCCGCCCGAGCTGGCCGGGCGCGATCGCGAGATCAGCCAGTTCGAGGTCGTTCTGGAACGCGTCGCGCGCGGGCGGCCCGAGCGCAGCATGGTGCTGACCGGCTTGCGTGGTGTCGGCAAGACCGTTCTGCTCAACACGTTCCGGTCGATGGCGATGCAGCGGCTGTGGGGCACCGGGAAGATCGAGGCGCGGCCGGAGCAGTCGATCCGGCGCCCGGTCGCGGCCGCGCTGCACATGGCGGTGCGTGAGCTCGCCCCCCGGCATCGCGCGCCCGACCGGATCGAGCAGTTCCTGGCCGTGCTCAAGGCCTTCGCGCTCCGTGACCCGAAGGCACCCAAGGGCACCTCGGTGACGGTGCAGCTGGGGATCGACGTGCCCGCCGCGCGGGGCCGCGCCGATTCCGGGGATCTCGAAATCGACCTGACCGAGCTGTTCACCGACGCCGCGTCGGTCGCCGCCGACCTGAGCGTCGGGATCGCGCTCTTCATCGATGAGATGCAGGACGTGCCCGCCCCGGACATATCGGCCCTTTGTGCCGCCTGCCATGAGCTGTCCCAGAACGGTGGCCCGCTGATCGTGGTCGGGGCAGGGCTGCCGCATCTGCCGTCCGTGCTGTCGGCGAGCAAGAGTTACTCGGAGCGGCTTTTCCGCTACGTCCGGATCGACCGGCTGGAACGATCGGCCGCCGACCTCGCGCTGCTCGCCCCGGCCGAGCGGGAGGAAGTGACCTTCGATCCCGGCGCTCTCGATGCCCTGTACGAGGCGGCCGACGGCTATCCGTACTTCGTCCAGGCGTACGGCAAGGTGACGTGGGATGTCGCGACGGCAAGCCCGGTGACCGCGAGGGATGTGCGCGTGGCGGCGCCCGAGGCCGAGGGGGAACTCGCGGTGGGGTTTTTCGGCAGCCGGTACGAGCGCGCCACCCCGGCCGAACGCGAGTACATGCGGGCCATGGCGGCTCTCGGCGATGACCCGGTGCCAACCTCGGCGGTCGCCGAGGAACTCAGCCGCAAGCCCTCCAGCCTGTCGCCCGCACGCGACGGCCTGATCAAGAAGGGCCTCATTTACAGCTCAGAGCGTGGCCTGATCGCGTTCACCGTTCCGCACTTCGGCAAGTTCCTGCGTTCCCAGCCGGCCTGACCGGAGTCGTTTCCCGGCCGGCCTGACCGCAGCCGTCTGGGTGGGTATAAGGCTTTCTACCCTTGGCCAGATATTGGTTTAGAAAGTGGCAGAACTGCGGCGGCGCTCTGGCCCGGGCCGCCCCTCATCGGCGGCTCGCTCGGTCGCGTCGGCGAGCGGCTTCCCTGTCGCCCGGGGCCGCGTCACGTTCAGCGGGTGCGGCACACTGACTCGCCGCCTCGCGAAAAGCGGCCGCGCAACGTCCAGTTCAGGCCATTCACGGAGCCCGGCTGGCGTGGCCGCAGGCCACCGGTCGCCGTGCGGGCCCCGAGCCGGGCGCGGGCGCGCGGGCTGGTCAGTAAGCACCTCGTTGGTGACGGCGTCCAGCACGGCGGCGCGGACTTGAGGACGGCGTGTTCGCAGGTACACGGCGAAGACGACGTCCATGCGGCGGCCGTCCACCTGGCCGGGATACAGCACGTAGCGCCAGCATCCCTCGCGCCAGATGTCGGCCGGCGCAGCCGAGACCACCGTGCCGCCATACCGGCGCCACTGCGCGCTGCCGGTCAGCGAACTGAGGGTGCGCTCGACGCTGACCCGCCGGACCTCGCACGGTTCCGAGTAGCCGAGGCGGCTCATGGCCTCGCTAATTTCCGGTGACAGCGCCGCGATCAGGAGAAATTCGGCGGCGAGGAGCCCGATCCGCAAGACCGCCGCGGAACCCGAGATTGGCATGCGCAGGGGAGCCTGCCCGATGGAGGCGCCGGCCGCGACGGCCAGCAGGACCGACCGGGCGATGGTCCGCGCTCCCACCGGCGTGACGCTCAGCTCGCCGAAGCACCCGCACCCTGCACCGGGCCGCCGCTCGCGCAGTTCCATCAGTGCGCCCACGGCGATCAGGAACAGCAGGGTTGTGGCGACGCGGACGAGCGCCGCCGGCAGACCCGCCCCATAGCGGCCGGCGGTCAGGATGAGCGCGATCCCCAGCGCGAACTCGGCCGCGCACAGGCACATCGCGATCGGCCGGCGCAGGCGCAGCGGGAAAAGCGCGGTGGGCCCGAGTGCTGCCCGCATCTCATGCGCACGTAGCCCACGGAATGTTTTTGCCCCGCATCCGCCCAGCAGCATGGCCGCGAGGAGCGGAATCTGCACCGCCCTGATCGCACTGAGCATCGTCAGCCGCCAATCGTGATTGTCGCGTTGAAGCATCCGCGGTCGAGATCGCCTCCGAGATCGACGAACGCGGACATGGTCAGATCGGCCACCCGGCCGCGCGGTGACGTACCGCAGGTGACGCACCGATCGCAGAAAAGGCGCGCCAAGGCCCCGCAACTGGTTACCGGGAGATCCCGCGCGCGCTGCGCGCAGTCGTTGTAGATCCGCACCACGCTGCCCAGCGATAGATAGGGAAGCCGGACGCAACCCGGGCCGACCAGGTGCGGGTCAACGGCGTAGCGTTCTTCGCGGTGGAAGTCGCCGGTGCACTGTGCCGGACCGTGACCGAAGGCGCCGGCCACGTTGGGCGCATCGCCACGGACGTGGCCGCCGCGGGGTGTGCGCGTGTGCCGGCCGCCATTCGGGCGGGGCGCCTCACCCGGGGAAGTGCCGGAGTCGCCGGGCCGGGCACGATCGTGGCCTTCGCAGCCGGTTTCCGGGTCGAGCGCCGGGTAGGCCACGCCGAGCAGGTCCTCCGGCTCCTCACCGGGCTCGTGCCAGGTCGCGGTGCCACTGATCGAACCTGGGATATGCCCGCTGACCATGGGCGGGCTCGGCGGCCGGTCGGCGCGGTACGGGGGCTGAGAGGTCGCCGGAATCAGGCCTTCCACGAAACCGGGGCGGCGGAGCCCGATGACGTCAATGAGGTAGCCCGGCTGAAGGCGGGGGAACCGCACCTGGATGCGCCCGGTCGCATGCCGGGGAATGACGAGAATCTTCCGCCCCTTCTCGGTGCCCTCGTCGACCAGGAGAGTGTCGGCATCCCGTTCCACGATCGTCCCGGTCACACGGCCGATCTCCGCCCATATGCGGTCTGCAATCGTTCGTCGCACATAATTGCGCTGCACAATTGCCCTGTCGCCTTGCCTGAGCGCGGCTGGAGCGACGGGATGCCCGCGCCAGGCCGCCGTGGAGGCGGCGAGCGTGAGCCGCTCCTCGCCCACTGAAGTCTGAAGCACCAGCACATGTGGGCTAACATCTAGCACAGATCCGGTGACTACGTGTGTTACTTCGCTGTTCAAAACGGGCTCAGATGGAGACGGTGACACCTGGTCGCTGCTGCCGCCGGACGCCCCGAACAGCGCGGACTTCAGTAGCCTGCGGCGGGCAAAGCGTGCGGGACTAATAGCGTCCGTGAGATCATCAACGGACGAGCTATGGTCGTGCACACGGCGCACTTTCCCCCCATGGGATTGCATGTCTCTCCTTGACGATGCTTACAACCGGCGGCCTACGTCAAGCGAATCCGCAACTTTTTCTGAACCTTCACGCAGCGGTACATTTGCCGCTAATCGAAATCGCGTCCGAAAGCTCGCAGACGACCGGCGCGAATCCAGCCATTGTCGCGGACATCCTACATATGATGGTGCGCATCCGGTTACTTTGGGTAGCGTAAACCCTATGAGGACCCGGACCAGCCGCGCTGATGAGCGGCTACGCCCGGAGAGCGATGACCCGGACGGAACGCCGCAAGAGGACTTTGGCCAGGATGACCTCGGCCCGGACAGCGAGTCCGCCTTCCGGGAGTACGTCACCGCGCGCGGTGCCGCATTGCTGAGAATCGCCTTGCTGCTCACCGGTAACCGCGCCGACGCTGAGGATTTGCTGCAGGCGGCGCTGGCCAAGACCTACCTGGCGTGGGACCGGATTCACGATCATGCCGCGCTCGACGCGTATGTCAAGCGCGCCATGGTCAACACGCAGATCTCCTGGTGGCGGCGGCGCCGCGTCGAGGAATTTCCCACCGAAGACATCCCTGACTGGGCCGTCGCCGAGCACTTGCCGCCCAGCGAGCTCGAGGACACGGTCCGCCGCGCCCTGGACCGGTTGCCCCAGCGGATGCGCGCCGCCGTCGTCCTCCGGTACTACGAGGACATGAGCGAGCCGGAGATCGCGGACGTCCTCGGCGTCAGCCGAGGGACCGTCAAGAGCACGGTGTCACGTGCTGTGGCGAAACTGCGAATCGACGCCGAACTGGCCGGATCCGTACCGGGGGCGGTGCGGGAGCGGCCGATCACTGATGCTTGTCCCGTGGTGCAGCCGCCCCTGCCTGTGGGAATATCAGCGAAACAGTGTTTACTGTGCGCCGTGCGCCGGGCCGGCGTGCGAATCCACGAGGTGGTGGGCCGTGCGCAGCACGATGATGGATGTCCCGCTGACGGTCACGTCGATCATGCGGTACGGCACCACGAGCTTCCGCGACAAAGAGGTCGTGACGAATACGGGGGAAGGCGTCCGGCGGCAGACCTACGGGAAACTCGCCCGCCGGGCCGCCCGGCTCGCCAACGCGCTCCGGCAGCTCGGCATCGACAGCGATCAGCGGGTGGCCACGTTCATGTGGAACAACGCCGAGCACCTCGAGGCGTATCTGGCCGTGCCGTCGATGGGCGCGGTCTTGCACACGCTCAACATCCGGCTGAGCCCCGCCCAGATCGGCTACGTCGCGACCCACGCGGAAGACGCCGCCGTGATCGTGGATGCCTCCCTCGTCCCGCTGTTCGCGGAGGTGCTGCCGCACGCGACGACGATCCGGCATGTGATCATCACCGGCATGCCCGCGGGCGAGCCGGTCCGGGGTGCGGAGACACTAGCCGGGCCGGGCCGCGAGGTGCACGGGTATGAGGAGCTGCTCGCCGCCGGGCCCGACTCCTTCGAGTGGCCCGAGCTGGACGAGAAGTCGGCCGCGTCCATGTGCTACACCAGCGGCACGACCGGCAACCCTAAGGGCGTGGTCTACAGTCACCGCTCGGTCTATCTGCACGCGATCGGCCCGTGCCTGGGGAACACGTTCGCATTTTCCGAACGGGACCGTGTGCTTCCCATCGTCCCGATGTTCCATGTCAACTCGTGGGGGTTCCCGTTCTCCGCCGTGCTGTGCGGAGCCACCTCGATCATGCCGGACCGCCACATGGAGCCCGCCGCGATCGTCCGGCTCATCGAAGCCGAACGTCCCACAGTGGCGGCCGGCGTCCCGACGATCTGGCAGGGCGTGCTCGAGCATGTCCGCGCGCACGGCGGGGACCTGTCATCCCTGCGTATGGTGATCGCCGGCGGCTCGGCGGTGCCGCACTCGCTGATGAAGGCGTACGACGAGTTGGGGGTGACCCTGGTCCAGGCCTGGGGCATGACGGAAACCTCGCCGCTCGGCAGCGTCGCGAACCCGCCGGCGGGGGTAACCGGTGCCGAGGCGTGGCCATACCGCGACAGTGCGGGCCGGCTGTTCTGCACGGTGGAAGCGCGGCTGACCGGCGATGGCGGCGCGGTGCTGCCCCAGGACGGCGAGACGGTCGGCGAGATCGAAGTGCGCGGCCCCTGGGTCACCGGAGCTTACTACAAGGACGACGATCCGCAGAAGTTCCACGGCGGCTGGCTGCGCACCGGAGACGTCGGCAGCATCGGCGAGGGAGGCTTCATCCGGATCAGCGACCGCAGCAAGGACGTGATCAAGTCCGGCGGTGAGTGGATTTCCTCGGTCGAGCTGGAGAATGCCCTGATGGCGCACCCCGACGTGCTCGAGGCCGCGGTGATCGGCGTGCCCGACGAGAAGTGGGGGGAGCGGCCGTTCGCCGCGGTCGTCGTCCGGGATGGCGCGGACGTGACGGCCGAGCACCTGCGGGACCATCTGGCCGCCAGCGTGCCGCGCTGGCAGCTTCCGGAGCGCTGGGCGTACATCGACGAGGTGCCGAAGACCAGCGTGGGCAAGTTCTCCAAGCGCACAATGAGGGAGGCATACGCGCACGGCGAGTACAAAGTCATCCAGGTTGGATGACGTCGGCACACGGGATACGCTAGGTCCTCGTCAGGACGGGGCGCCGTAGGTGAGGCGCACCGCGCCGACGGTGGGGAGGCTTCGCCTAGTCCGGTCTATGGCGCCGCACTGCTAATGCGGTTCGGGCAACAACCCGTCCGGGGTTCAAATCCCCGAGCCTCCGCAGCTCACCTGCCCTCTCCCGGATATCTGGGAGAGGGCATCACAACGTCCCCTGGCCATCGGGGTTGCAGTCAGGCCTGAGGAACATCGACGGCCGGGCACCGCCGTAGCTGAGGCCGTCAAGGGCCTGCGTGCCCATAGCTACGCCCGGGCCGGGATCGGTTTCCGGCTCGGCGTCACCCGGCAGGCTGCTCAGCAAGGCTGGAGAGCCTCATCTTGACCAGCTCGGAGCCGTGCCCGCGCAGGTCAGCTGAAGAGCTTACGCGGCTGATAACCAGCCGCAAATGCCCAGGCCTGACCGGCCAGGTGCTGGTCAGAGTATGGTCCCTCCGCTCATCCGGGGATAGGGTCGGCGGCATGTTCCGGATATTCCTCGCCTCTGACGCACGCGTCCGGTATGACACCCAGGGCGGTCCGGACGGAGCCCAGCCGCCGGACACCTTGCCAGCAAGATCTGCGCCGGCACTTCATCCGCCGGTCCAGGAAACCGTCTTCGAAACCGCTGCCTTACGTCAAGGTGAGAACCCGTCCGGCCAGCATTGTCCGGATGCCGGCCGCTCACGGTGCGGCCGACCAGTGCAGGGTGAAGCCGCCGAGGTCGTAGCCGAACGCGTTGACCGTGGGCTGGATGAAGTTGCTGCGGATCATCTGGGATGCCTCGGTCTCGGCCGCGCTGATCAGCGGGCCCGTCACCTGGGAGACGTGGTTCACCCGGTAGAAGGCGATGTCCTGCGCCTGGGCGTACAGCACCGACTGCGCGAACTGGGGGCGGATCAGCGCGCCGCAGCCCAGGCCCGGATACGTCCAGCTGTGCTGGCTATCGAGCGGCTGGGACAGCGTGTTGTCGATGGTGACATCGTGCGCGCTCTGCGGGAGCTGGGGCGGTGGCAGGATCATGGCGACCGCGACGTGGCCCGGCTTGCCCGGCTGGGGTTCGCTGAGGACCTGCAGCCGGTAATGCCCCGAGGTCGCGGTCCACCAGGACGGACCGGGATTCAGGTTGACCGTGGCCGAGGCATGGCCGACGGCGTAGAACGTGCTGGAGTACCAGCAGGGCCACGGGCCAATGTCCTTGGACACCTTGTGGGTGAAGACGAAGTTGAAGTTCTCCGTGCCCAGGGCCGGCTTGGAGATGCCCTCGATCTTCTGCAGGACCCACGGTCCGATCTGCGCGTTGGAGGTGCTGCCCGCTGTGATCGTCTGCCAGGGCCACCCGAACTGGACATGCGGCAGGTGGACGTTAAGGCCGAGGAAGTGGAACGTCGACGACAGCACCATCAGCACCACCGAGGCGATCACCCGCCGGAAGATCAGGCCCACCAGCACGACGGCGGCGCTCCACTTGACCCACCGCGGGACCCAGCGCCGGCGCGGACGCGGCGGGCACGGGGGACGCGAACTGGTCCCGGGAATGCGCTGATACCCGGAGCCGGCCCCGCGCGGGCGCGGCGTCGCCCTGGGCGGCAGTACCTGCGTCGGGCTGGAGTCCGCGTCGGATCCATCAGAGCCCAGATCCGGCGGGTGCCAGCCGCGGGCGACACCCGGGCCGGCCCAGGCCGCCTCGGCAGGCACCAGCCTCCGCCTGACGAGCGAGCTCACCACGAGGATCAGCAATCGAACCATCGGTCTCCCCTTACTCCCGCGCGCCCGGGCCGCTAAACGCTGGCCGGGTAGTCCAGGCTCAGGACGACGGGCACCGCGCCGAATGGCCTGCGGAATCTGGCCCCCGGCTTGTCCGGGGCGTTCGGGTCGGCGATCTTCGGCCAGCGCATGTTGGCGTGCTGCTCGGTGAGGCCCTGAACCGAGTAGGGGAATTCCATGGCCGATGTGTCGTGCAGTCTGAGCAGGCCGCCCCAGCGGAATGCGGCGAAGACGCGGGCCAGCTCGAGAACGGACAGCTCCACCGGCACGGTCAGGTCGATCTGGTACACGGTGTCCGCGACTGTTACCAGGTCCCGGGCGCATTGGGTGAGCGCCTCGGACTTGGTCCGGAAGACGGTGCCGTCGGCGTTGGCGGTGCCCAGCTTCTCCCCCTGCACCGGCGAATAGCGCGGGTGAGCCTCGCATTGCATCCAGTCACACGCAGCCAGCAGCTTCCACGAGATTCCGCAGGTGCCGGCTACGTCCCGGTAGATGAGCTCGGCGCGGGCGAGCGGCTTCCTGGCCGAGGCGAGGAAGGCGTTTTTGACCGGCGGGGGCAGCTGCGGCTGGTAGCGCGGAGCGGGCCTCCGGGCCTTGGCGGCCGCGCCCTTGCGCTTCGCTGGCTTCTTCTGCGCTGGTGATCGGTCCGCCGTGGCCCGCTTCGCGACAGACGTCCCGGCAAAGGGCTTCCGGCCGGGCGAACGGCTGTCCGGTGCCTTCGCCGCGGTCGGCTTCCCGGGTGGCGGATCGTGACGGTAGACAGCAGCCAACTCGGTCACCACCTCTGTGTCTGAGCGGGAGCGCAGCCCGCCCGAGCCTGCGGCCGAGCGCACTTGCGCCGAGGTGTGAGCGGACGTCATGCCGGGACCGGACGGGATGCCGGGGATGGCGGCCTGACCCGGCGGTGTCCCCGGGGAGGCCGGCCCGGCGGGCTGCGGCCGCGGCGTCGCGAAGGGATGCGGTACCGGTCGTGACGGCGCCGCGGCCGCCCCCTGGCTTGACGCCGGGGCCGACGGGGCGGTGGCGCGCGGGGAGCTGACCGCTGCGTTCGGGGTGAGTACGGGGCGCGGGCTGGCGGTTCCCGTGGGGCTGGCCGCGGCGCTTGGCCGGACCGCGACGTTCGGGGTGAGTACGGGGCGCGGGCTGGCGGTTCCCGTGGGGCTCCCCGCGGCGCTTGGGCTGACCGCTATATGCCGGCTGGCATGCGCCGGAGCGGTCGCAGTGGCTGAAGGTTGTGCCGCCGGCGGCTTAACGGCCGTGCCGGCCGCCACCGCCGGCGCGGCGGTCGTCGTGCTCCGGGCCACCGGCTTCGGGCTTACCGCCGGCCCTCTCGTTGTGGCCGTGCGGGCCGCTGCCCGCGGCCTGGCCGCCGAGGGCCGCGCAGAGGCCGTGGCCTGGGCTGTGGCGGTCCCCGGAGCCGTGCTCGCCGGCGCCGCGGGGTGAGTGCTGGCGCCGAAACGGTACAGGTTGAAGCGCTGCATCAGGCTGATCAGGTTGGTGCCGTAGCTCGGATCCGTCGCGTATACGCCGGTGAGCGCCTGCGCGAAACTATCCGGCGTCTGCCGGACCGCCATGGCCGCCGTGTAATAGCCGCTGGTGGCCAGCAGCTTGCCGTGGTCCTCGATGCTCTGCGCAATGTTGTTATACGCACGGAACTGGGCGGTGGTCGTCACCCACTGGCCGTTCTGGAACTCCTGGGTCGGATAGGAGTCGCTGCCGGCCGGCCCGGCCCCCTTGATCCCGAACAGGTTGTGGTCCTGGACCGCGAGCGTGCACTGACCCCAGCCGGATTCGTCGATGGCCTGGGCAATCGTTACCGCCGCCGGCACGCCGTAGGTCCGCTGGGCCGCGATCGCACCCGGTGCGACCTGGTCGATGAAGGCCTGCTGAGTGGGTGTTCCAGGACCGGACGCCGCAGCGGGAGCCGCGACAGGAGCCGGCTGGTGCCCGGTGGACGCGGCGGCCGGCGGCTGCACCGGGCCGTCCGTGGCGGCCGATGGCTGAGCGGGGCCGGACGTGGCGGCCGCGGCCGGCATCCCGGGTATCGCGGCCTCCGCCGAGACATGGCTGGTCGCGGTCTGGGACGCGCTGCGCTGGGACGCGGCGGCCTGCCGCGCCGGGGCCTTGGCTGCAGCGGCCTGATGCGGCGCCGGCTGCTGTGAAGACCTCCCGCCCCCGGAGGCCATGGCCGGGGATTGCGGGATTCCCGGGATGAACGCGCCCTCGGCCAGCATGCTGGCCGAGGCGTCCGACGTCACCGGCACGGTGCCCGGCACGGCCGCCAGCGCCTCGGCTGGCTGCTCAACAGCCTGCTGGGTCGCCGCTGCGCCCGCCTTGCTCCCCGCCGCCGGTGATGGGTCCGTGCGGGCCGGTGCCGGTGCCGTCATGCCTGTGCCGGGAGATGCCGGTGCCGGTGAGCTCGCCGTCGCCGAACCGGTCGCGGCCGGGAGATTTCCGTTGCTGACGAACCCGGCCACGCCCTGGGCGGCCAGCGGACCTGCGTATTCGTGGGCATTGACCGAGAAGTTCGGCAGCGAGTCGCCGCCCGCGGTGGAGAGGACGCCGCCGGAGTAACTCGTCACGACCTCCACGTGGCCGTCGAATAGGACCCAGTCGCCAGGGAGCGGCTGGTAACCGTCGCCGAGCGGGTGCCAGCGCTGGTGCGCCTGCGCGTCCTGCAGGATCGAGATGATGCCAGGCGACGCCGGGTTCGGGTCCACGCGCACGTCGGCCCAGTCCTGCAGCGGCCACGGATAGGTCGAGCCGCCGGTCACCCAGCTCTGCCGGCCGACCAGCTGAGCCGCGAGCGCCAGCGTCATGCTGGCGAAGGCCGCGCACGATTCGCCATGGTCGGCGCCGTCCTTGCTGTCCCGCTGCCAGATGAGCGCCTCCATCTCGGCCGGGGTCTTGCTCTGCGCCATCTGGAGGTAGTAGTTCGTCACGCTGACGATGGCCGAGCGTGCGGCCGAGTCGTCCGGCGCCGCGGCGCGGGCGGACTGCTCCAGCGCCGTCAGCGTCACCGGGATGCTGGCCGGCGACGCGACGTGATCCGCTGTGCCGGGGACGAAGGCGAAGCCTGTAACCGCCCCGCCCGCACTCAGGCTGACGAGCGCGGTCGCCTGCTGCCACCAGGGTCGACGAGGGGAATTCACAGAATCACCTTCTTCCGCGATTGAGTTGGCGACAGGAACCGGCAGGCACTCGATCGGCGGCGACCGATCTGGCTCACAGGTTCGTCTGGGACAGGTGCGCAACGATGGTCTGGACCTGCGGGTTTCCGGGGTTCCCGGCATTTAGGAACAGCACAGCGGCCTCCCCAGCGGCCTGCGGCGTCGCGCCGACGGCCCATTTCTTGTAGATGTCCTCGACCAGGGCAGCCTGCTGATCCGGGGTGGTGACCTGGCCGGAACAAACACTCGGGAATCCCGCCCGTGAAGTGATGGCAGCTGAGCCCGTGTAGCGGACACAGTTGGCTGGGTAACTTTCGAGCCCCGGCTGAACCGATGGACTGCCGCTGGCCGCGATGGCGGACGCGCCACCAATGATGTTGTTGATGGCCCGCGCGGCGACCTGGAGGCTGTCGATTGGATTCATCGGGTCATAGGGGTGGTGCAGGTTCAGCGACCAGGCCACCTCGGCGCCCTGGGCCGGAGCGATGGGTTCCAGCCCCATCCGGCCGGTCTTCTTGTCGCCAAACTGCGGATTGCCGGAGCTGGTCAGCAGTGCGAACACCCAGAGAACCTGCTGGGTGCCCTTGGCGCACGCGAAGTTGACCTGTCCCGGCTCGGAGATCACGTCGGGGTTCTGGCACGCCGCGGTGATCTCGGCCTGCATGCTGGCCACACTGGCTGGCCAGGAGGCTCCCCCGCTGAGCAGGAGCGACACTATGGCGGTGATCAGCACCACCGCCGTAGCCGCCACGCCGAACCCGACCTTGTGCCGCCGGATCAGGCCCGGGTGGTAGGCACTACTGCGGCCGTGGTTGATGAGCAGTGACGTGCGGTCCGGTGCTGCCGGGGCGCCGCCGGCGGGACCGCCGATATAGTCACCGTCGTCGGCGAATCGGCCGTGCCCGTATCCGCGGCCTGGGACCGCGTGTTCGGGCACCGCATAGAGCGCGGCCGTACGCTCCCGGGCGGATACCCCGTTCAGCTCGTCCAGGGCCTGCGTGGCGTCGCTGCGCGCGCGCGCCGTCGCGTCCCGCGCCAGTATCGACTCGGCGGCCCGGCGTTCGAATTCCTTAATGCTCTTCATGGAAACCGCCTCGAGGATGCGGTGGCTGATGCGGAGGTGCGGTGCGCTTCGCGGTCGGGGCAGGGGACGGCAGCACGCGTCGCCGTAGGGATGGCGGGACGGCAGCACGCGTGGCCGTCGCGATACTGAGAAGGCGGTCGAACCGGGCCAGCGCAGGAGCAAGGGCTCGCGGCACGCGGTACGCAGCACCGCGGGGCGGCGGGCGAGGCGCCCACCGGCCTCGGCTCAATCATACGTTTTACCTCACTCACGCAGGTAATTAGAACACATTGGCGACTCAAGCTCAATAGGATCTGTCAGATGACCATCATATACGAACACAGATTCGAGTTGCTACGTTCCGTAGGGCCGATTCAGTCCTTGCCGGCCAGGCTCGCCCATTCCGCCAGTTTCCTCCGCTAGGGCGTTGGCGGCGTCGACCGCCTGCTGCACGCGGCTTTCGGCTTCGTCGGTCGCCGTGCCCGGCTGGTTTCCCTCGCCGGCCGCGGACTCCCCGAGGTCTGCGGCGTCCTGCTCGGCGGCCTGCGTGTCACTCGTCGGGGGGTCGCCCAGCCGGGTGGATTCGGCGCGGCCAGGCCCGTCCGCGCTCATGATGCATCACCCAACACGGAATCTCCCTTTGCCGGTCCGCCGGATCTGTCACCATCTCGGTCCGTTTGCGCGGCTGAACGGTCCGCTTGCGCGGGCGGGGTTGCCGACGGCTCAGCTTGGCCGTCCGCGGGCGTGGGCGGCGCGGCGCTCACCTCGTTACGGCTCATCATGCCCGTCACGGCCTGGCGCATGGCCCGCAGACCGGCGCCACGCGGCACCTTGAGCGTGACATAGGCAATCGCGCCGGCTGGGATCGGCATCCAGAAGTTGACGAGGCGCCAGCCCAGGACGCCGAGCGTCGCCAGGTTGCGGGTCACCCCGAAACTCACCAGCAGCAGCGGTGTCAGGGAGTCGACCACGCCGAGCCCGGCCGGTGTGACCGGTAGAGCACCGGCCACGTTGGCGATGCCATACGCGGCGAACAACTCGACCGGATTGACGAAGCGGCCGAACGCCGCCACGAAGCACCACAGCGAGGCCGCGTCGAAAATCCAGTTCAGCGCGGCCCAGGTGAGTGATTCGACCAGGACCCGCCGGTCACGGGCGAGCGTCGACAGGTTGGCGCTGGTGTCCCGGATCACGTGCTCGAGGCGGTCACCCATCCTCGGGAACCGGCGCCCTATCGCGCGCATGACGCGCACGGCGCGGTCGGTGCCGCGGGTCACGCCGAGCACCAGCAGCCCCACCGCGAGCATGATGACCGCGCCGATGACAGCCACCGTCACGTAAATGGGATGAAACCCGGCCAGCGGGATGGAGATGACCAGCGATATCCACAGCAGGACGTTGAGCACCACGGTGGACCCGATGCCCTTTGCGGCCATCATCACCCCGGCCTCGGCGCCGGGGATTCCCTCGGCGGTGAACAGCCGGTACCCGATTGCCGCGCTGCCCAGCGTCCCGGCCGGGATGACGTGCGCGACGGCCGCGGCGGCCAGGTCGATGCGGAAGAGCCGGGACAGGCTCGGCCTGCCCTCCGGCGGCAGCAGGGCTCTGGTCAGCAGGCCGTAGCAGAACAGTGAGAGACCCTCGAGGATGACGCCGGCGGCCAGCCAGTACGGGTTCAGCCGGCCGAGCAGATTCAAATCTTTGCTGGCACCGGTCAGTTCTGGGACCACCAGGTATTCGACGATCAGGGCGATGAGGAAGAGGACGACGCCGCGGCGCAGCGGCCGGGCGATCACCGGCAGCCAGCCACGCCAGCCGGGAGGCCGTTCGGGCGGCGTTTCCCCGGCGCGCCGGCGCCACCATGGCCGACGCTCCGGCGGCGGAGCCGGGCTCAGGCCGTCCTCATCCGTTGGCACATGACACGTCTACCCCGGATAAGGGACGGAACCCACACCGGGGCAAACCGCCGCGCAACGGTGGCCGCTACGGGGCCAGGGTCGCGTAGGCCACGACGTTGCTGAGGTAGTGCCCGGTCGTCGAGTCGAACGTCCCACCGCAGGTGATCAGGCGCAGTTCCGGGTCCGGGGCGGGCCCGTACACCTCGCCGGTCGGGAAGGCGTCCTTCGCGTAGGTCTGCACCCTGGTAATGCTGAAGACCGCCATGGTGCCGTCGGCCCGGCTCACGTAGACGCGCTCGCCCGGGCGCAGGGTCCCCAGCCGGTAGAAGACGGCCGGCCCGCTGACGGAGTCGACGTGCCCGGCGATGACCGAGGACCCGACCGCCCCGGGACGCGGGCTGCCGGTGTACCAGCCGGCCACGGTGGTGCTCGCCGGGACCTGAAGGGACCCGTTCGGTTCCAGGGCGAGGTGGATCAGCGACGTGCGCACCCCGATGGCGGGAATCGTCAGCTCGACCGGGAGAGCCGGCGGCCGGGCGGCCGACAGGCCGCCCGGCGCCTCCGCCGTCTGGCTAGGCACCGGCACGATCGCCGGTTTGCCGGCCAGGTGCAGGGCGGCCGACGCATGAGTGTGACCGGAGCTAATCAGCCCGACCGCCCCGGCGGCCACAGCCAGCAAGCCGGCCGTGAGCGCCGCGATGGGCAACAGCCGCCGAGGCGGCCTCCTCACTGATGAGCTCCGGCGCGGGCCACCCGGGACCGGCGAAGGCCGGCGAAGCCCACGAGGGCCAGCAGTGACCCGCCGGCCACGGTGAACAGCCACGGCGCGGAATCGGGGCCGGTGCCGCGCGCCATCCCGCCGAAGCCGGTCCCGGCGCCGCCCGTCGGCAGCGTCTTGCTACCCGCGGCGTCGGTCAGGTTGTCGACCTTGAGCCCGGAGGGGCCGTCCAGGACGACGATCGTATGGACCGTGTCGGCGGCCAGGGTGACCGGCATGGAGGCGGTGCCGCTGGAGGCGGTGAATTTCACCGTTCCCGTGCCCGGAGCAATGGCGGCGTAGTTCGTCGCCGAGCCAAAGGCCAGCTGGCTCGCCAGCACGTCAGACCCGTAGGTGACCGTAACCAAATGGTCCTTGAGCGATGCCTGGATCACGCGGACCAGCGTCTTGCCCGCTGGCGCGGTCACCTCGTCCTTCAGAACCTGCAGTTTCAGCCCGGAAGCCGGCCCAACGCCCGCCACGGTGTAGGAATTCCCGGCGGTCACCCAGAAGCTCGTCGAAAGCACGGGGGCGCTCGATGCCGGCGCGCCGGCCTGGCGCATCGCTACCGTGTACTGGCCCGCGGCAACGGCCCTGTAGTCGGACACATTGCCGTACGAAACGTGCTTCAGCACGGTCGGGTTGCTGTCATTGCCGAACGGATACATGTAGACGTCGACGGCCGGCGTATTCGGCGACAGGTGCGCGCAACGTACCCAGCCGACCTGCGCGGCGGCCGGCGCGCTGGTCGACGCGGACGCCGCCGGCGCCAGCGCCGCCAGAAGGGCAATAGATCCCCCGAGCAGTGTCAGCAGCGCGGAAATCCGGAAGAATCGCAAATACGGTCTCACAGGTACTCACCTCTCATTTCACGAAATGCCCGCCCGGAGGAGAGACGCCCGTGCCGGTGAACTCGTTCACCGCTGGGCGCTGTTGATCAGGAGGAATTTCCGCCGGACAGCAGCCCTTGCGGACTTGGCGCACCGAATTCGATGCGCAGGACGTTCGGGCCCCCAGGATGGACGATGGTCGCACTATCGGGTAGGTACGGTGCGCCTTGCGTCCGTACCTGGTCGAGATCGGCGGTGAGGGCAGTGTCTCGCCCGCCGGGGCTGGTGATGGTGACCTGGCGGAACTCCACGGGCGCACCAGGTCCGGTGTCATTAAAGGAGCTCACGCTGACCGTTCGCTGGGAGACCAGCGAGGCCAGCGTGACCAGCAGGCGTGCGTCCACCTGACCTGCTGTGATCTGCCCGGCCGCCTGCGCGGTGGCGTGGAGGCGCGGGTTGCGCAGCAGCTGTGCGCCCGCGGCCTTCCGGTCGGCCAGGTCGGGCCCTTCGGCCGCCCGGTACGCCGCGCCGCCCTGCGGGGCGATGGCGCGGACATCGACGCGAGCGGCCCCCGAACCAAAACTCGCGATCAAGGTGGGCGCGTACAAGCTGGTGAGGTCGCTGCCGTACTCGCTGCGCACCGAGGGGGACGCTACGATCACATCGGCGCCGAATGGGCTGGCCCCGGTCGATTGCAACGGCAGCAGCCGCCCGGCCGGGATGCCGTGCCCCAGCAGCGCGGAGCACACCAGGGGATCGCACGCGATGATGGTGGCGCCGCCCACCTGCTGCGCGACCCAGACCGCCGCCTGATCGCGTGCCGCGGCCGCGGCCGACAACGAGGACGCGCCGCTATTGCCCGCTCTAGCGGCCGGTTCCCGCCGCGAGCCGGGTTTGCTGAGTACCCCGGAAAGCTGCACGGCGACCAGGGCCAGGACGGCGACGGCCAGCACGATGGCGGTCAGCCGCCAGCGCCAGGCGCTGCGTGACCGGGCCGGGGCGGGCGGGGCGCGATCCGCGGTTCCGGCCCCGGCGTAGGGCGGCCGGCGCGGGCCCATGCCAAGCCGGCGGAGGCGCCGGGTAACCCATAGCCGGATCGTGGTGGCCAGCACCCGGGCCAGCGATGGCTCCGGAGTGCTCGCGGCCGGCCGGGCCACGACTGCGGGGGCCTTGACCGCGACCGGCGCCTGCTGGCCGGCGTTCTTGTCCGCGTCCTTGGCCGCGTAACTCTTCGCGCTATCACCCGAATAACCCGCGAACTGGCCCGCGCCGGTGTGAGTACCGCCCGGTGCGCCCGCAACCGCGTCGGCGTTCACGCCAGCCGCTGCCGCCGTCGGTTTCCCCGGCGGGGGTCCCGGCTCGGCGGGTGCCGGCCTGGGGGGCTCCGCCGCCCTGCCCGGTCCCGGGGTCACCGCGGCCTGCCTTGCGGCCGCGGCTGGCTGACCGCGTGGCGGCCAGCCATGGTCGTGCTTGCGCATACCTACGACCCCCCGCCGCAGGAGGCATTGCGGCTAGTTTCGGCAAGCACAGCACAACACCGGCCCATATATCAACCAATATGACGACTTGCCCACGATCCGATACCTATCGCGCTAACCGTGAGGATCGAGTCGGCCGGTGCGGGCTGGCCGGGTGCGGGCTGGCCGGTTCGCGCCGCTGGTCGCGGCCAGCCCGGCTGACCGCCCGCTGATCATGGGTCACCTGGTACGCCTGTACCTGCAGACCCTCGGAATCGAACCGGGATCGTCTGCGGAGGAGATGTCGTGAACGTGCGGGCTATGCGGCCGTAGGCACCACCATCGGGCGGCTTACCTTCCTGCCCTGAGGGCCGCATGAAGGCGGTGACGGAGATAACAGACGCCGGCGGGCAGGTCCAGATCGCCGGAGCCGGTGAACGGGGTCGTTACGGCCGTGATCACGTCCAGGCCGGTTGGGATGCACGGTCCCCTCTGTCCCTGTGTGGCTTGATCTGCGCCGGCTTAGAATACGCAGATACCAAATGAGGAGGACCGGCCGATGCCAGGTCAGGACGGATGGGTTGTCGTTGGTGTCGACAACGGTGGCACGGCCAATAACGGCACCGTCCTCGCCGCCGACGGCCGCTTCCTCGTCGACCGCATGGCGGAAATCCCGAGCTACGTGCGGGAGGGGCCGGACAAGGCGGTCCAGGCCCTGGTCGACTCCGTCGAGCACGTGCTCGGTCTCGTCGGCCTGCCCAGGTCAGCGGTGCGCGCCGTGGGCCTGGACACCCCGGGGCCAGCCAGCGCGACCGGAGTGCTGTCCTCGCGCGGGGCGACCAATTTCGCGAACCCGGAATGGTGGGGATTCGACATCCGGGGCGCCATGGAGGACCGGCTGGGGCTGCCGGTCGTCTACAACAACGACGGCAACGCGGCGGCCCTGTACGCCCACCACACCCAGTACAGCGCCGAGTCGGGCCAGCACAGCTCCGTCGCGGCCATCGTGGGAACCGGCCTCGGCGGCGGCGTGGTGGAAGGCGGGCGCGTCATCAGCGGCGCAGCCGGGATGGCCGGCGAGCTTGGCCACGTGCCGATCCCGATGGCCGGGCTGCTCGAGGACGCGCAGCCCGTGCCGGCGTGCAACTGCGGCCAGCAGGGCGATGTGGAAAGCGTGGCCTCACTGACCGGGATCGAGAAGAACCTGCTGCCGTACTGGCTGACCCGCTACGAGGGGCACGAACTCGGCCGCGGGGTTCCGCTCAACAAGGCCGCGAAGCTGGTCCGGCGCTACGGGGAAGACGCCGACGAACTCGCGCTGAAGATCTTCGAGCAGCAGGCGATGGCGCTGGGCCGGCTGTTCACCATCGCGGCGAACTTCACCGATCCGGGCACTTATTTCGTCGGCGGCGGGGTGGTGGAGGCGGCGCCGCACTTCCGGGACTGGTTCCTCGCCCGCGTCCGGGAGCACTCCACGCTGCGCGCCGAACAGGCCCGGGTGGCCACGTTCGCCCTGGTGCCGCACCTCGACATGGCCGGGGCGCGCGGCTCGGCGGTGGCCGCGCGCGACTGGCTGCTGCGTGGTTAGGGGGTCACGGCCGGAGGCCCGGGTCGCTGTGCTGGCCCGGGGGCACGCCCCCCGGAACCCTCCGCTGCGCTCCGCGCCCCGCTGCGGTAACTCGCCGACACACCGGCCGCTCACCGGGCCGGAGGCCCGGGTCGCTGGACCGGTATGAGCATCTCGCCGTATCTCGTTCGTGGTCCTAGCCAGTTTGGGTTGGGGGGATGACCACGACCATGGTGAGGCGGACGGGGGTGGTGCCTTCGTTGGTATAGCGGTGCGGGCGGCCGGCCGGGAAGCGGGCACACTGCCCCGGGGTCAGCTCATGCCGTTCGCCCGCGACCGAGAGCGTCAGCGTGCCCGCCTCGACCCACACCATCTCCCGGGTAGCTGGGGCGTGCGCGTCCCCGCCGAACGTCTCACCGGGCATCAGGTCCCAGCGCCACAGCTCCACCGCCCACGGCGGATCGGTCGCACCGAGGATTGTGCCGTGGCCGCCCGACGGCCCGCGCCAGAGGACCCGGGCACCGTCGGGCCCGGAAACCTGCACGGCTGGCTCGCCGCTCACGTCCACCAGTCGCGTCACCGGCACACCGAACGCATCGCTGATCCTCGCCAGGGTGGCCAGGTTCGGGTTCGAGCGTCCCTGCTCGACGGCGACAAGGACGCCCTTGCTCACCCCGGAACGCGCGGCCAGCTGATCCAGCGACCAGCCACGGTCCGCCCGCAGTGCCTGCAAGGTTCTGGCGACCGCGACCGTGATGTCGGGTGGTTCTGTCATATCCGCCGCCGGGGTGCCGCCGATCGGTCGGTATAGTGAACTAGGTAGACCGTTATTCCGACCGATCCTATGTGTGCGCGCATGTCCGCCTCATTTGCCTGCTGCCCTACCGGAGGGAGATGACGCCATGGGCACGATCCTGGCACTGGCCGGCGCCGTGCTGTACGGCTCGGCCGACTTTCTCGGCGGTGCGGCCGCCCGCCGGGCGCGGCCGCTCGCCGTGCTCGCGATCACGACGGCGGCCGGCGCGGTCATCACGGTGGTGGCCGCAGGGGCGGCCAGCGCGGCCGGTCCCGGCGGCCATGGCCTGCCGGGACCGGCGGGGCTCACCTGGGGCGCCGCCGCGGGCACCGTCGGCACGGCCGGCCTGCTCATGTTCTACGTCGGTTTCTCGGTAGCACCGATGAGCGTGGTCGCTCCAATTTCGGCGCTGGCCTCGGCCTTGCTTCCGCTGGGCGTGGCGGTCGCCCAGGGCGAGCGGCCGGGACCGCTGGTCATCGCGGGCGGCGTGATCTGCCTGCTGGCCGTGGTGCTGGTCAGCCTGGAGCGCGACAGCGAGACGGGTTCGGTGCCGGCCCGGCTCCGCGGCCTGGGTTACGGCCTGGCCTCGGGCATCATGTTCGGCCTGTTCTTCCTGTTCTTCAGATCGGCAGGGGCTTCCGGCGTGCTCTGGCCGGTTGCGGTGGCGCGGCTGGCTGGGACCACGATCGCGTTCGGCGGCTGCCTGGTGGCCCGGGTACGGCCGGTAGGGCCCGGGTCGCCACGTGGCGCGCTGCCGCTGGCCCTCGCCTCCGGGACGGTCGACGCGTCCGCCAACGTCTGTTACGTCCTTGCGACACGGACCGGCCTGTTCGGGATCGCGGTAGTGATCACCGCGCTCTACCCGGGGATAACCGTGCTCCTGGCACGGTTCGTGCTGGGCGAGAAAATGCGCTGGCTGCAGCGGATCGGGCTGGTTCTCGCCGGAGCCGGCCTGGTATTGGTAACGATTTGAGCACTATTCGTGATCCCCGCTGCGCAGACTCGTGCGGCCGGATGGATCAGCTCGCTCATCCGGCCGCACGAATCCCGGGGAAGGGAGGACGACGGGACGATTAAGAGATCGTCGTCGCCGTCGTCTTTCCGGCCTGGGAAGATCAGCCCGCAGACTTCGAGGTAGAGCTGCTCGGGGTAGGGGAGAAAGTCCACTACGCGCAGCGCCTGTTCCGCGCCGGCCGATTCCAGGATGAACTCACCATACCCGAGCAGCCGCCCCATCGTTGAGCGCTGGAAGCTCATGTCCGTGACCTTGACGAGCGGCATCATCGCCACTTTGCGGGTGACGACCCCGGTGGCCAGCAGCATTCGCCGGGACGTGACGATGAAGTAATCCTGAGACCACTCCCAAACCTTGAAAGCCAGCCACACCAGCACAACCGCCCACGCGATCCACACGAACCCGACGACACCGGAATTATGCCGCGCGACGGTGATGCTGATAACGGCGGCGACTACCAGCCCGGCCAGGGCGACAACAATGGGCCTGAGCAGCACCGCCGGGTGCTTGCGAACCGTGATTACCTGATGCTCATGCGGCAAAAGGTATTTGTTGACCGTATTGGGGACGGTATCGGTTCCCGGCACGAGCCGCATAACGATTCCTGAACGTCAGGTGCAGAACGGCTCATAGTGAGGTAAAGAAGGAAGAGATTCCTTGTGCCGCCGAGGCAAGAAACGTGCCGATATTGGTAACAACGTGTGCGGCGCCCGTCGGATCCTTGATTATGAAAAACAGGATGAAGGCGACTACTACCCAACCTAGGACCGTCTTCAGCTTCACGGTGCCTCCCTGGACCCCGGCCGAGCCACTTTACCGCCACCATAGCTTAACCTACGGTGCTCCGGCTACCGATGGCTACCAATGGTTACTGAAGGTAATTCTACTGGCTGCCCCGGGCACCGCGCCGGATGGGTCCCTTCTGAACGGGGGAGACACCAGCTTGCCAGAGGCTGGGCGATTCGGGCGGACATCCGCCGGCGTGGCGCAGCGTAACCGGGATAGGCTGCGATGAGCCGGAAACACGGTGCGGGCTCATCCGGGAGCGCGGGGAGCCTGGCGCCTGAAGCCCGGCCACCCGGAGCTACCCCATGCTGAATCGCCAGTTTGGTCACCCCGGGCCCCGCCATCTGGCAGCATTCCCCCCGTGCACAGGATATTTACGGAATGACGATGACAGACGTGAGCGCCACCGACTTTGCTGTCATCGCTTACCGGGAGGATGACCGGTGGGAAGCCGAGGTCCTTCCTGAAGTGCTGACGGCCGATCTCAGCGGCCTCATTCACGCGCTTCGCCAGCAGCCGAGCGTGGCGGGCACGCTCGGCTTCGTTGGCGTCGGCGACGACTTTTTCATCGCGGTCCGGGTGATGGGCGGGGAGGTCTCCATCTTCCTGTCCGACGTCACCGCGGCCGCGGACTGGCCGCTGGCCTCGCAGGTTCTCACGCAGCTCGACATCCCTGTGCCGGAGGACGAGGACCTGGACCAGGTGCTTCCCGCCGGGAACCTGTCAATCTTCGCTGATCTGGGGCTGGAGGAGTGGGAACTGTGTGCCATCGCCGGTGACCTTGACCTGTTCCCCGACGAGGCGGTGGCCAGCATCGCCGGGCGGCTGAAGTTCCGTGAAGCGATGGAGCGGGCGCTCGAAGTCGCTCTCGGACCCTGACCCTGCGCGGCCAGCGCCGGATACCGCGATGAGCCCGGATAACAAGTGAGCACAGGGTATGAGGCCCTGTTCGCGCCCGCGATGCGGCTGGCGCTGGCGGAGGCCGCCGGGGCAGCGGCCGGGGCCGATCCCGCCGGGGCCGACGTGCCGGTGGGCGCGGTGATCCTTGACGCCGACGGTGCCGTCGTGGCGCGGGCCCGCAACCGGCGCGAGGCCGGGCATGACCCCACCGCGCATGCCGAGATGCTGGCGATCCGTGCTGCCGCGCGCCGCGCTGGTCAATGGCGGTTGACGGGCTGCACGCTGGTCGTGACGCTGGAGCCGTGCACCATGTGCGCGGGGGCGGTGACCGCGGCACGCCTGGACCGCCTGGTGTACGGCGCCGAGGATCCGAAGGCCGGGGCGGTGGGCTCGCTCTGGGATGTGGTCCGGGACCGCCGCCTCGCGCACCGCCCCGAAGTGATCGGCGGGGTGCTCGCCGGCGAATGTACCGAACTGCTCCGCCAGTTCTTCCGCGAGCGCAGGCAGGCCGGCCCGGATGGTAAGCTCACCGGCGGTGGAGTCGCCTAGTGGCCGAGGGCGCACGCCTCGAAAGCGTGTGAGGGGGCAACCCCTCCGTGGGTTCAAATCCCACCTCCACCGCCAGCAGGATGACGGAGGGCATGGTCGCGCGGCAGTGAGGACGTTTCGCCCTGATCCGTTCCTCGCATTGTGCGTATTCGCCGTCGAGCCTGCGAGGTGAGCCAGATGCTGGAACCGCAGGGCACCGTATTCTTCCTGATTCTGCTGGCGATATTCGCCGGCCTTCTGGCCTGGGTCGTTTTTGCCAACCAGATAGTGTTCCGCGTGCTGGCCGCCTGCCTCGCGTTTATCCCGGCGATGCTCTTCGGCGTCGCGGCGGTCAACAAGTATTACGACTACTACCAGACCTGGGGCTCCATCGTCGCCGACCTCACCAACCAGGGTGTGGCCACGCTTCCCGAAGTCCCGCATCTGGCCGGCAAGGTTGACGGCGGAATCAGCAAGCTCGGGCTTTCCCCGCAGGCCCGCGCGGAGGCCACCCAGACCGGATATCTCTTTGAGACCACGGTGAAGGGGCGCCTGAGCCGGATCTCCCGCGCGGTCTACATTTATCTGCCGCCGCAATATTTCCTGACCAGATACGACAACTACCGATTCCCGGTCATTGAGCTGCTGCACGGCTCGCCCGGAAACCCGGAGCAGTGGGTCAATCCGATGAACGTGCTGCCCACCCTGGACGACATGATCGCCAACCGCCAGGCCAACCCGGCCGTGCTGGTGATGCCGGACACCGACGGCGGCCAGAAGTATTCGCTGCAGTGCCTCAACGCCATCGGCGGGGTCAAGGACGCGACATACGTGGCGGTCGATGTGCCCACCTTCGTCGCAGCCAACTACCGTGTTCAGCCCCCCGGCCGGGCATGGGGCGTGGCCGGCCTGTCCGAGGGCGGCTTCTGCGCCGCCAACCTCGCGCTCCAGTACCCGACCCGGTTCGGGTACGCGGGCGTCATGAGCGGGTACTTCGCCCCCGCGGACAACATTGTTCCGGCGGGCAACCGGCCCGGGGCCCCCGCGGTCTACGTACCCCCGTTCCCCGGCAATCCGGCGCTGCGGCAGAAGAACACCCCCGACATTTACATCACCCGGCTGCCGCCGGGGACGCTGATACCGCAGTACTTCCTGGCCGCGGGTGCGCAGGATGCGCAGGACGTGCAGGCTGCGGAGAGCTTCCGGCAGGAGGCGCAGCTGTACCAGGCGAACGTTCCGCTGGTCCTAATCCCCAACGCCTCACACGACGCGACCGCCTGGCGGGGAGCATTGCGCCCGATGTTCGCCTGGATGACGCCCCAGCTCACCCACCAGGCGCAGCTTGCGGATGCGGCGCGGGCCGCGGCTGAGAGCGCCCAGGCCAGAGCCAAGGCCGGCAAGAGCGCCCATGGCGGTGTCACCCCGAGCCCGACCAGCACGGCGGCGCCCGCGCGGGGAGCGAACTAAACGAGCCCGCTCCGGCCCGGGCCCGCGGCCCGTTGCCCTTCCCGGCCGTGCGGTGCCTGCGCGGACGGCCTTTACGGCCGCCATCTCCCCGCATACGGCGCACCGGAAGCTGGCGGCATCCTCCGGCGAGCCCGGACGAACTCCATGCCGCGCGTCATGCCGCGCAGGCCGGGCTGGCACCCCTCCGAGGGTACATTGACGTGCTCCTCGACCACATGCAAGCCTTCACGGAGACCCAGATGCACATGCTCGAAAACTGGAAGCGATCCAGGCAGGCAAGCTGGCCGAGGCTCGCGACAGCGAGACGAGGAGCGCGTCATGACCGACACCGGGAACGCGAGCATCTACGACACGATCGGCGGGGAAGAAGCCCTCACCGCCGTGGTCGGCGACTTCTACGGCAGGGTCCTGGCCGACCCGGAACTCGCCGGTTTCTTCGCCGGGACCGACATGAGCAGGCTTACAGCCAAGCAGGTCCAGTTTTTGGCCGGCGTGCTCGGCGGCCCCGACTTCTACACCGGGCCCAGCATGCGGGATGTACACCAGGGGCGCGGGATCGGCCAGAAGCATTTCGATCGGGTAGCGGGGCATCTCGTCGCGGCACTCGGTGCGGCCGACGTACCCGCGCCGGTGATCGAACAGATCGCCAGCCTAGTCGTGCCACTCGCTGCTGACATCGTGTCCGGGAGTGGACCCCACAAGGCCACTGAATAACCCTGTTTGCGATCAAGGAGCAAGCAGCTCACCTGCGGCTTTGCTCGCACTGTGCAGGCCAGCTCCCAGCTGTCCGGTAGCCATTGCCACAGGCCAGAATGCCCGTCACCGGTCTCGCCACCGGTGAACACTACTCCCGGCAGATTACGGATCGTACCGGGGCACGAGCCGTACCGGGGAGAACCAGGTGAACCAGTCCAGTGAGGCGTGCTTATCGCCCGTTGTCGCGGTGACCGGCCCAGCCGGGCACGAAGGCGGCGTGCGCCAAGATCGCAGATCCCAGATCCCAGAAGGGGGTCGTCGGCTTCACCAGCTGCTGCAGGGCGCGGACCAAAGTGGCGTCCGCGTCATCGGGCTGGCGCAGATCGAAAATTCGATACGCGCAGCCAGCTGGTCAGAAGAGAAGAGCGGAGGATAAGGGATTCGAACCCTTGAGGGCTTGCACCCAACACGCTTTCCAAGCGTGCGCCATAGGCCACTAGGCGAATCCTCCGGCGGTTAGCTTACCGTCATGGCGGGCACGCCCGCGCCTGTCCCCCGCACGCTCGCGCAGATGTGAGGCCATGGTGCCGCTCGGAAACCCACGGATTCGCGCGGACGGGCGAGGGTGGTCCGGGGCGTGGCTAGACTGTCCCGAGGTCCCCCGCGCGGCGTGCATCCTGCCAACCCCCCCAGGGCCGGAAGGCAGCAAGGGTACGCGGGCTCTGACGGGTGCGCGGGGGACCCTTTCCCGTCCCAGGGACGTTCACGGGAATCCCGGCCCGGCGAGGATGGACTCATGACACAAGCTCCCTCGGGTCCGGCGCAACCAGAAGCGGCGGGGAGCTCGCCGCCAGCCGGCCCCGCGGTGACCCCGTCCGGAGCCGCAGGCCTGGCGCTGTACCGGAAGTACCGGCCGGCCACCTTCGCCCAGGTCAAGGGGCAGGAGCAGGTCACCGAGCCGTTGCGCCAGGCGCTGCGCAGCGGGCGCATCAACCACGCCTATCTCTTCAGCGGGCCGCGCGGCTGCGGCAAGACCTCCAGCGCGCGCATCCTGGCTCGCTCACTGAACTGCGTGAACGGGCCCACGCCCGATCCGTGCGGGGTGTGCGACTCCTGCGTCGCGCTGGCGCCGTCCGGACCGGGCAGCATCGACGTGATCGAGATTGACGCCGCCTCCCACGGCGGCGTGGACGACGCGCGGGAACTGCGCGAGCGTGCCTTCTACGCGCCGGTGGCCGGGCGCTTCAAGGTGTACATCATCGACGAGGCGCACATGGTGACGCAGCAGGGCTTCAACGCGCTGCTCAAGCTCGTCGAGGAACCCCCGCCGCACCTCAAGTTCATCTTCGCCACCACGGAGCCGGAGAAGGTTATCCCGACCATCCGCTCCCGGACCCACCACTACCCGTTCCGGCTGGTACCGCCGGCCATCCTGCGCCGGCTTCTCGAGGACATCCTCGTGCGGGAGGGCGTCGGGTTCGAGCCTGATGTGCTGCCGCTGGTGGTGCGCGCGGGCGCCGGCTCCGTCCGGGACGCACTGTCGGTTCTCGACCAGCTCGTCGCGGGCTCGGACGAGCGCGGGCTCACCTACGAGCGTGCCATCTCGCTGCTCGGCTACACCGACGCCACCCTGCTCGACGAGATCGCCGACGCGTTCGCGTCGGCCGACGGCGCCGCGGTCTTCGGCGTCGTGAACCGGATCGTCGAGGGCGGTCACGAGCCGCGCCGGTTCGCAGCCGACATGCTGGACCATTTCCGTGACCTGATCGTGCTCGCATCCGTTCCCGACGCGGGCCAGACGGGGCTGCTCGACGCGCCGCCGGACCGGCTGGATCTGATGAGCAGCCAGGCCGAACGGTTCGGGGTGGCGGGTCTCACCCGTGCGGCCGAGATCATGAGCAACGGCTTGGACCAGATGCGCGGCGCGACGTCGCCGCGACTGCTGCTCGAGCTGATGTGCGCGCAGGTCCTGCTGCCGTCCGCAAGTACCGACAACGAAGCGATCCTGGCCCGGCTGGAACGGCTGGAACGGCTGGAACGCGGCGGTGCCCTGGCCGGACCGGCGCAGCATGGCCCGCAGGCCGTCCCGGCGCCCCCGTCCGCGTCCTTGGCCCGGTCGCGCCGGTCCGCCGATGCGGTGCAGAGCCCGGCCGGCTGGCCGGGTGCGGGAGCGTCCCCTGCGCCGGATACGATCCCCGCCGCGCGTTCCGCCGAGGGCCGGCCTGCCGACAGGCCGACCGCAGAGGGCCGGGGGAACGAGGGCCAGGGCACTAGTGCGCCGGCCCGGCCCCGTCCGGCGGACGATGGCGCCGTAGCCGGTCCGCCGGCCGCCACACCGGAAGCCACCCCGTCCGCCCCGTCCGCCCCGTCCGCGGATACGGCCGCCGCGCCGCGTCCGGGGCCCGCAGGTCCTGGGGGGCACGCAGGGCCCCCCGCCGGGGGACCGGCCGGCGAAGTGATCAGCCGCAACTGGGACGCGGTCCTCGATGCCATCAAGCGCGAGCGCCGGGTCGCGTGGATGCTGCTGAGCAACGCGACCGTCGTTTCCCTCGACGACGGCATCCTTACCCTGCGGTTCGCGCGGGACGGTGACGTCAAGGGCTTCACGACCAGCGGATGCGACGCGGACCTGCAACGGGTCCTCGCGTCCGCGTTCGGCCTGAACGTCCGGATCAGGGCAGTGTCCGGGAACGACACGGGCCCAGGCGGCGACGGGCTTTCCCGGCTGAACGCGGTCCCCGCCCGCCCGGCCGATCAGGGACCGGCACGCATGCCTACGGTCGCAAGCAGCGACGGGGCCGCCGCCTGCGATAGCGGTGCGGCCGCGAGGCAGGACCGCCCCGGTGGCGGGGAACTTCCCCGAGGCCCCGGAAACCCGGCCTCCGCGATCGAGACTCCCGACGCCGAGGACATGGCCTCACCGGGTCAGGCCGAAATCACCGGGATGGACCTGATCCAGCGGGAACTCGGCGGCAAGATCATCGGCGAGATCGAGGACTGACGCAATCGGGCCATCCGCCGCGAAGTAGCCTTCGGCGTTCAGGGAACACGCCGGGCGGGTGCAGACTAGCCATGCGGCCGCAAACGCGCCCGGCCGGTCATCCGTCACCGGCGGAACAGCGGCCGGGACCAACGCAACCGCACGCTGACAACACCCACTGGGGGCAAAGTGAACCCTGACGGCCAGCTGGACATGCAGCAACTGCTCGCCGCGGCGCAGCAGATGCAGGAACAGCTCATGAATGCCCAGCAGGAACTTGCCGACACCGAGGTATCCGGCACCGCGGGCGGCGGCCTTGTTACGGCCCAGGTCAACGGCCAGGGTGAACTGGTGGACCTCAGCATCGCCCCGGAGGCGATCGACCCGGACGACCTGGAAGAGACGGCCCAGACCATTGCCGACCTGGTGCTCGCCGCTGTGCGGGACGCCTACGGGCGGGCCGGTGACCTCCAGCAGGAGAAGATGGGCCCGTTCGCGACGGCCCTCGGTGGCGGTATGCCGGGCCTGCCTGAGATGCCGGGGATGCCGGGCGACCTGGGAACGCCGGGAGCCTCCGGGCTGGGTGGCCCCGGCCTGACCGGCGCCAGCGGCCATGATCCGCACGGCGAATGAGGAGGGCCGCCCATCCGGGCGGCCAGCGATCTAGCGAATCAGGATCTGACGTGTACGAAGGGGTCATACAGAACCTCATCGACGAGCTCGGGCGGCTCCCCGGCGTCGGGCCGAAGGGGGCCCAGCGGATCGCCTTCCATCTGCTCGCCGCCGACCCGGAGGACGCGCGGAAGCTCGCGGCGGCGCTGCTGGAGGTTACCGAGCGGGTGAAGTTCTGCCGTACCTGCGGCAACGTGGCCGAGGAGGAGCAGTGCCGGATCTGTCTCGACCCGCGCCGCGACCCTTCCGTCATCTGCGTGGTCGAGGAGCCGAAGGACGTCGCGGCGGTGGAAAAGATCCGCGAGTACCGCGGGCGTTACCACGTGCTCGGCGGGGCGATCAGCCCGATCGACGGCATCGGCCCGGAAGAATTGCGGATCAGGGAGCTGATGGCGCGCCTGTCCGACGGGACGGTCACCGAGCTGATCCTCGCGACCGATCCCAACCTCGAGGGGGAAGCGACGGCGACCTACCTCGCCCGGCTGATCAAGCCGATAGGCCTGCGCGTCACCCGGCCGGCCAGCGGACTGCCGGTCGGTGGCGACCTGGAGTACGCGGACGAGGTGACACTCGGGCGCGCGTTCGAAGGACGGAGATTGCTTGATGTCTGAGCCAGCAGGGGGCCCAGCAGGGGGCAACGCGCCGCAGTCGCCCGGGCCCGCGGGCGCCCGGCCGCAGGAGGAACCCGCCACCGAGCTGAGCCCGCTCGCGGATCAGATCGCGGGTAACGTCCGGCTCTTCCTCGACGGTGTCGAACGGCTGGCGGCCGGTGACGGCCACGACGAGGCCGTGCCGCTGCTCCTTCTCGAGGTGTCCCAGATCCTGCTGGCGGGTGCCCAGCTCGGTGCCACCTCCGACGTGATCCTGCCCAGCAATCTGGAGCCAGAGGTGGGCGACGACCCCGACCTGGACGCGCTCCGCGTCGGCCTGGCCCGCCAGGTCCCGGACTGCGACGACTACGCGGAACTGTTCGACCCGTACGCGGACACGCAGGGTACGCCGTTCCGTCTGTCCGATGACATCGCCGCCGTCGCGGCCGACCTCATCCACGGGCTCAAGCACTACCGCGCGGACCGGAAGCTGGAGGCCTTGTGGTGGTGGCAGTACTCGTACTTCAATCACTGGGGAACCCACGCTGGCGCCGCTCTGCGCGCCCTGCACGCGGTGGTTGCGCACGCCCGTCTGGATGTGGCCGAGGAGCGCACGGCCCTGTAACGGCGGATCCATTCAGCCGAACGGGCCAGTTACGGTGAGGCGCTCATACCGGCCCGGCGATCCCGGTCTTGCGCCGGGTGAGCGGCCGGTACGTCGGCGGGTACCGTGGCGGGCGGCGGGGACCCAGGGGGTCGTCCCCCCGGAAATTATTGTGAGGGGCCGGTGGCGCCTGGATACACTCCAAGCGTCCCCTGCCCGCAGAACCGGTGAGGAGCGGCTGCCCCGTGGCTCTTGTCGTGCAGAAATACGGTGGCTCGTCTGTGGCCGACGCGGATGGCATCAAGCGGGTAGCGCAGCGGATCGTCTCCGCGCGCAAGGCCGGTGACGATGTCGTCGTGGTGGTCTCCGCGATGGGCGATACCACGGACGAGCTCATCGACTTGGCCAACCGGGTCAGCCCGCTGCCGCCGGGGCGAGAGCTGGACATGCTGCTCACCGCGGGCGAGCGGATATCGATGGCGCTGCTCGCGATGGCGATCGCCAGCCTGGGCCTGGAGGCCCAGTCGTTCACCGGCTCGCAGGCGGGCGTCATCACCGACTCGACGCACGGCAAGGCGCGCATCATCGACGTGACCCCGGGCCGGATCGCCACCTCGCTCGAGGGCGGGGCGATCCCGATCGTGGCCGGTTTCCAGGGCGTCTCGCAGACCAGCAAGGACATCACCACGCTGGGGCGCGGCGGATCCGACACCACGGCCGTGGCGCTGGCTGCCGCGCTGAACGCGGACGTGTGCGAGATCTACACCGACGTGGACGGCGTCTTCACCGCCGACCCGAGGATCGTCGCTGCCGCCCGGAAGATTCCGCGGCTCAGCTACGAGGAAATGCTCGAGATGGCCGCCTGTGGCGCCAAGGTGCTCCATCTGCGCTGCGTGGAGTACGCCCGCCGGTACGACCTGCCGATTCACGTCCGCTCCTCGTTCAGCAACAAGGTAGGCACCTGGGTCAGCGGGCACGCCGGGCACAAGACAGACACGAGCCAACTGAGCACGGCGCTGGCCGGCGCCGGGGAAGACGTGGAGGATTCCGAAGTGGAGCAGGCGATCATCTCCGGGGTGGCGCACGACCGGAGCGAGGCGAAGATCACCGTCGTCGGCGTTCCGAACCGGATCGGCGAGGCGGCGAGGATCTTCCGCGTGATCGCGGCCGCCGGCATCAACATCGACATGATCGTGCAGAACGTCTCGGCCGTGGCCACAGGCCGGACCGACATCTCCTTCACACTGCCGCGGGATGACGGCCAGGCCGCGATGTCCGCGCTGCAGCAGCTGAAGGACACCATCGGGTTCGAATCCCTGCTCTATGACGACCGGATCGGCAAGATTTCGCTGATCGGCGCAGGTATGCGCTCCCACCCGGGAGTCACGGCCACGTTCTTCGGCGCGCTCGCCGAGGTCGGCGTCAACATCGAGATGATCTCCACATCAGAGATCCGCATCTCGGTCGTGGTCGACCAGAAGGACGTGGACGAGGCGGTCAACGCCACGCACAAGGCATTCGAGCTCGACGCGGCCGAGGTCGAGGCGGTCGTGTACGGAGGGACGGGGCGATGACCATCAAGCCATCCCTGGCCGTTGTCGGGGCGACCGGCGCCGTTGGCGCGGTGATGCTCGACCTGCTTTCGACGCGTGAGGACATCTGGGGTGAGATCCGGCTGATCGCCTCGCCGCGGTCGGCCGGGCGAATGCTGCGGGTCCGCGGCCAGGGGTGCGAGGTCGTCGCGCTGTCGGAGGAGGCCTTCGACGGCATCGACGTGGCCATGTTCGACGTCCCGGACGAGGTTTCCGCACAGTGGGCTCCGGTGGCCGCCGCGCGGGGCGCCGTGGGCGTGGACAACTCCGGGTCGTTCCGGATGGACCCGGACGTTCCCCTCGTCGTGCCCGAGGTGAACCCCGGCGACGCGGCGAGGCGGCCCAAGGGCATCATCGCCAACCCGAACTGCACGACGCTGTCGCTCATCGTCGCCGTGGCCGCGCTGCACCGGGAATTCGGCCTGCAGGAAATGATTGTCGCCTCCTACCAGGCCGCGTCGGGGGCCGGTCAGGCGGGCATCGACACGTTGTACGCGCAGCTGAACCGGGTCAGCAGCCGCTCACTCGGGCAGCGCCCCGGCGACGTCCGCGGGGCCGTGGGTGACCTGGGCCCGTTCCCGGCGCCGCTCGCGCTGAACGTGGTGCCCTGGGCCGGGTCGGTCAAGGACGACGGATGGTCCTCCGAAGAGCTGAAGATCCGCAACGAGTCCCGGAAGATCCTCGGGATGCCCGACCTGCGGGTGTCAGCCACCTGTGCGCGGGTGCCGGTGGTGACGACGCACTCCGTCGCGGTGCACGCGGTCTTCGGGCGTGAGGTCGAGCGCGCCGCCGCCCAGCGGGTGCTGCGCGAGGCCCCCGGCGTCGTGCTCACCGATGACCCGGAGCGCGGCGAGTTCCCAACCCCGGCGGACGCCGTGGGCACCGACCCGACGTGGGTAGGGCGCGTGCGCCGGTCCCTCGATGACCCGTGCGCGCTGGACCTGTTCGTCTGCGGCGACAACCTGCGCAAGGGGGCCGCGCTGAACACCGCGCAGATCGCCGAGCTCGTGGCCGCGGAACTGGTCTCCGCCGCTGCCGTTTAGCGGGCGCCCGGGAGCCCGGGATCGGCCGCGCGCGTGCCTGCCGGCGCTACCTGCCGGCCGCCAGCAGAGGCACTTCGGACAAAACGGGCGAACATAGTTTCACAGGAATGTAATATATCGTTTCGTGCCAGAGCTGTGACCAAACCTGCTACGGTATCGATTCGGCTGGCGAAACTGTGATATCAGCCCTTTAGCCCGTTCCAACAGCATATAAATCGTGTGCCGCTCTCAGATCTCTCCAGATCCTCGTGATCTTGAGGAGGTATGTCGTGACAACGACCCGCACCCGCTCGCGTGGCCATACGGGGTCCCGTGCCTCGGCCGCGCGCGCGGGCGCAGAACGCAGGCCGATGATCGTCGCGTCCGTCGCAGGCGGCGTGATCCTGCTCGCTTTCGCCGCCCTGGTGACGTCGATCGGGCACATCGTGCTGGCGGCCACGGATCACTTCATGCTGAAATACAGCGGCGTCTTCGCGCTTATGCTGCTGACCGGCACGACCTGCATGGGCGTCCTGGCGACGGACCGGACCATCCTGAACCCCGGCCATCGCGTTATCGCCCAGGCCGTGCACCGTGCGATGGCGTTTGGGACGCTGGCGTTCCTCGTCGTGCACATCGTGCTGGAGATAACGGCGCCGCACCTGGAAGAGTCCAGCACAGTGCACGTGCACGTGCTGGACGCGTTTATCCCGTTTCTTTCGCAGTACCGCACTTTCTACATGGCCGAGGGAACAATAGCCTCGGATCTTATTATTCTGCTGATCATTACCGGCATATTTCGACGGCGTTTTACCGTCAATGGTAATGCGTGGAAATGGCGTGCTATCCATTACACAAATTATGCCGCGCTCATTCTTGGTGTGCTGCACGGTCTGCTGGCCGGCCGCAAGGCGATCGGCACCTTTGTGTACTGGAGCTATGGGGCCGTCCTGGCGATGCTCGCGATAGCCGTGCTCGTCCGGATCCTCGCCACGTCGCTGCGGTCGAAGGACATGGTCGCGGGGGCAGCGCCCCTGCCCGATAACCGTGGCTCAGGCTCGGCGCAGTCCATGCCTGCGCGCGCTGCGGCGCTCGGCCTTATGGGCCAGATGAGCGGCGCGGTGCCCCTGGGCGGGGCGGCCAGGACCGTGCCCGCCCTGCAAGGCGGAAGTCCGGGATCGGCTGCTTCCTTCGCCTCCCCGTACGGCCCCGTGGCCGAGCCCGCGCGGGCCGTCGCCGCGCTGCCGGACCCAGCCCGCCCGGGGCTGGCCCCCCCTGGGCCGGCACAAGTGGGCCGGCTACCGCGGTACGAGCCCGGTTACGCCGGGCCGCCCCGGTACGAGGGCGCCCCGGCGCCCCATGTGAGCGACCGGGTGAGTCAGGGGCCGGTTAGCGGTTACCCGACCGGGCCCCAGCCGGCTTACCGGGCCGGGTCCCGCCCATCGAACCGGACGGGCCCGCAGCCCGTCTATGGGAGCGGCCCGCAGCCTCCCTACCGGACTGGCCCTCCGCCTGCCCACGAGACGGGTCCCCAGCCTGCTTACCGAACAGGGCCGGAGGCGGCCCACGGGAGCGGCCCGCCGTCGCTCGACGGGACGGGGCCGCAACCTGCCTTGGGAACCGGACCCCGGCCATCCCGCCGGACCGGGCCGCAGTCCGCGTACCGGCCGGTGCCAGAGGGCCGCCGCGGGACCGGGCCTCAGCCCGTCTACCCGCCTTCCAGCGCGACCGGGCCGCAGCCCGTTTACCCGGCCGG
>Ga0181521_10000755_pt1 | contig 39931 bp, 38 predicted proteins | sample PEATcosm2014_Bin_32_FD_119764 | JGI IMG/M metagenome (GOLD analysis project Ga0181521, IMG submission 119764) | Peatland microbial communities from MTU Mesocosm Facility, Houghton, MI, USA - PEATcosm2014_Bin02_60_metaG | ecosystem: Environmental > Terrestrial > Soil > Wetlands > Peat | place...
CAAGCTCGCGGAATTGGGCCAGAGTTCCGAAGTGCTCCTCGACGCCGTAGAAATCGACTGCGCCGTAGCCGTGATAGTCGGCGATGCCCTCGCCGTTGTAGCGCTCGTGCTCGTTCAGATGGTTGACGTTGTCGTAGACCGGATTGATCCAAATAGCGGTGACGCCCAGATCTTTGAGATAGGGAAGGTGATCGACGATGCCCTGAAAGTCGCCGCCGTGGTAGTAGCGCGGCTTACGCCGGTTGAACAGCCCGCGCGAGACGGCGGGATCGTCATTGGAAGGATCGCCATTGGCGAAGCGGTCGGGCATGATGAGGTAAATGATGTCGTCCGGCGAGAAGCCCTGAAAGCGGCCTGCGCGGGGCAAGGGCTGCAGCAGTTCGAAGGGAGCGGAGGCCTCGCCGCCGGCGGTGACGATGCGCAGAGGATGCGGTCCGGGCACGGCATTGGGCGCGATGGTGACATCCACGAACAGGTAGGTAGCGGCGGCGTTGACGCGCGCGGGACCGGCTTGCAAGTCCGGACTGTCAACCACCGCGCGGGCGCCGGCGAGGTTGCGCCCGTGGATCAACAGGCGGACGGGGTTGATGGAATGGCCGATCCACCAGTTGGGCGGTTCGACTTTGGAGACTTCGGGCGGGGCGGCGAGCAGGTTCGCCGCGACCGAAATCAGCAGCAGCGCGCATCGACAATTTGGCACAGAGCGATTGTACCCCGTGCGCGGGCACTACTTCGGCCGCGATGCGGGGGGCACCAGCCCGTTCGCGCGGTAATAAGCCACCAGCAGGCCGTAGTGCTCGGCGGAGTGTTCGATAACCGAGAACCAGGGATCCAGGGACTTGCGGAAGCTATCCGCCGGCAGGGATTTCAACGTGGCGCTGGAATCCGCGATGGACTTTTCGAACAGGGCCACGATTTCTTCCTTGGTTTTGTAATTCTTCGGGTCGAGTTCGTCCCATTTGACCTTCTCGCCGCGGCCGGCCTTGGCGGCAAAGATATTGCCGGAGGCGACGTGCACGATGACCGCGCCGAAGGAGCGCATCTCGGGGCGCAGGCGGTAATCGTACTTGTCCGCCGGGAAGTCCTTGGCCATTTCCAGCACCTGGCGATTGATGGATGCGAATTGCGCGCCGATTTCCTCGGCGGGCGTGTGCGGCTGTTGCGCGGAGACGCTCACGGCGAGGGCCAGCAACCCGAATGTGGTGTAACCTGCTAATTTAAGCTCAGTGGTTACAGATTATCACGACGATGGTAACCTGTCAAAAGCCGTAGATCGGTTACGCGCAAAATTGATCGGGGGCAGACTTTGCCTGGATTTTGTCAACACGGTGGGAGGGCGCGCGGGCGGCACGGTGATCCGGGACAAGATCGCCGGCTTTCTTGACCTGGTGGCATGGAGCCTGCTGGCCGGCATTGTGGATGCGAGCGGCGCGCGAGCTCTGGCCCGGCGGGCGGCGCGCAGTGCGGTGGAAGCCGCGGCGACCCTGGCGCGGGCTGTTCAGTTCCGGGAGGCGCTTTACCGGATCTTACTTTGCGTGGTGGAAGGCCGGCGGCCGGCCGAAGCCGATGTGGATGTGCTGCGGCGCGAGGTATCTATGGTGCGGGCGCATGAGCGCCTTTCCGCGCGCGGCGGCGCGTTCGTGTGGACCTTGCCCGAGCGCATGGACGCGCTGGACCGCGTTTTGTGGCCGGTGTCGCTGTCGGCGGCCGAACTGCTGACTTCCGGCGAGTTGTCCCGGCTCCGCCAATGCGGCGGGGAGACCTGTAGCTGGATGTTCCTGGATACCACGCGCAACTGCAGCCGCCAGTGGTGCGACATGCGGGACTGCGGGAATCGGGCAAAGGTGAGGCGGTTCCGGGAGAAGCGGAGAGGGGGGCGGGCGTAACAGAACTGCGCACCGCGCTTCGAGATTCATGGGGAAGATCAGGCGAGCATAGCTCGCCTTGGCAGGCGAAACCGCCTGCCCCACCCCAGTGTGCAACATTGCCACCAAGGCACTTTCTCTTCGGGATGTGGAAAATCCGGGCTTCCAGATTCATCTGGAAGTGCTTCAGCGGCAATCCGCGTATCCCACCAGCGACCCGCCCGTGCCGATGACGCGCGCAGCGCCGATTCGGACTCACCCTCGCGGCCGGGCCGTTTGGCGGCGGCACTCAACTCGACTGCGCGAAATACCCGCCTCACACCCCAACGCGCCGAAGGCGAACGCGGCTAAGCCCGGTTTTCCAGGATGACCGCGCTAAACGCCAAAACGAAGCCAATGGAGTCGATAGCATAAAGCGCCAGAATGGTTGGGCCATAGCCATCCACGCTCCTGTCAAGGATCAGGCTGACCAAGCGACCGGCGATCAATCCGCCGAAGACGGCGCACAGAACGATGAACGCTGCCTTGCGTGAAACCACACCGGCCAGCCCCGCAGCGCACACTGCGGCGGCGGCCAGGAAGAACCCGGCGTATTGTGCTCTAATCTCGTTGATGCCGCCGGCGTTCGCGATCTTCAGTCCTAACCGCGCGGCGAATTGTTCAGGCGCGGCGCCGCTGCTGAAAGTCGTCATCAGGCAGAACGCTGTGGCGGCGGCCAGGACGGCGGTTCCAAAACGATGGGTCATGATCGTGTACATAATCGTATTATGTAACAGAATCACATTATGTCAAGTAAAAACACTCCCGGCGGCCGCATGAAGCCGCGCAGAGAGGTCAACATGGAGGCCACCCGGGCGGCTCTCATCAAGATCGCCCGCAAACATTTTGCGCGCCATGGCTATTCCCGCGCCGAGATCGGACGCATCGCCGCCGATGCGCGCGTCACCACCGGCGCGATCTATCATCACTTCTCGGGCAAGAAGGAACTCTTCCAGGCAGCCGCCGAAGAATTGGAGGGCGAAATCCTCGCCGCGGCCGCCGCCGTCGACGCGACTGATCCGTGGCTTCGTCTACAGGCCGGATTCGAGAAGCTAATCGACTTGTGCGCCGCCCCTGACGTACAGCGCATCATCTTCGTCGAGGCGCCCCAGGTGGTGGGCCCGGATGCCTGGCGCGAAATAGAGCTGCGCTATGCGTTTGGCGCATTGCGCGCTATTCTGTCGGCGCTGCAGGAGGGCGGGATCATTAAAGCCTACCCCATTGATCTGATCGCCCGTATGCTGCTGGCGCTGCTGCACGAGACTTCCGCCGAGGTTGCGCGATCCAAACACGATCCAATCGTCCGGGCGCAGATTACGGACCTGATGGCCGGCGTATGGAGCGTTCTGGCTGCCAAATGAATCTATGGAGCCGGAAGCCGACTTTGCAGAATACCGCCCTTTTGTTGTAGACTTGGAAGTTAGACCAAAAAGCTCCGAAGCATTCCGTGTGTCCCGGCGCGAAGGATTCAGAGGTTATCCCATGCATGCAATCATTGAAACCGGCGGAAAACAGTACAGGGTTGCCCCTGGCGATGTAGTCCGCGTGGAAAAGTTGGAAGGCGAAGTCGGCTCCGAAATCGAACTGCTGCTGCGGGCGGTGTTCAAGGACGAGGGGCAACTGGTGGCAGGCCCGGACCTGGGGCAAGCCACGGTGAAGGGTACGATCCTGGGGACGGGCCGCGGCAAGAAATTGCTGGTCTTCAAGTTCAAGCGCAAGAAGCAGTACAAGCGAACCATCGGGCATCGCCAGGACTTCACCGAAGTGAAGGTCGGCGACATCGTGATCTAGGTGCAGTATGGCGCATAAAAAAGGTTTAGGCAGTTCCAAGAACGGGCGCGATTCCAACGCGCAGCGGCTGGGCGTGAAGGTCTTCGGCGGACAACTGGTGCCGGGCGGGTCGATCATCGTCCGCCAGCGGGGCACCAAGATCAAGCCCGGCGTGAACGTGGGCTGGGGCAAGGACGATACGCTCTTCGCCAAGGTGACGGGCGTGGTCGAGTTCCGCGACCGCGGGCGCGATGGCAAATTCGTAAGCGTCAAGGAAGTCGCGTAACTGTTCATCGACGAAGCCCGAATCCTGGTGAAGGCCGGGGATGGCGGCAACGGCTGCCTGGCGTTCCGGCGCGAGAAATATGTTCCGCGCGGCGGACCCAGTGGCGGCGATGGCGGCCGGGGCGGCGACGTCTTCCTGGTTTCGAGCGAGCACCAAAACACACTCCTGCAGTTTCGTTTTAATCCAGAGCACAAAGCGCAGCGCGGCCGGCATGGCGAAGGCAGCAACCGGACGGGCGCCGAAGGGCATTCGATCGAACTAGAGGTGCCGGTCGGCACGGTGGTGTACGACGAGGCTACCGGCGAGCGGCTGTACGACTTCACGAAGGCCGGCGAACGGTTTCTGGCTGCGCGTGGCGGACGCGGCGGGAAAGGCAATGCGCGGTTCGCCACCTCCACGCACCAGGCGCCCACCGAGCACGAGCCCGGGAAGCCCGGCGAAGAGCGCCGCTTGCGGCTGGAACTCAAGCTATTGGCCGATGTGGGGCTGGTCGGGTTTCCCAATGCGGGCAAGTCGACGCTGATCTCGCGGATCTCGGCGGCGCGTCCTAAAATCGCGGACTACCCGTTCACGACGCTCGAGCCGCAGCTTGGGGTGGTCGCGATGGACGACTATCGCAGCTTCGTGGTCGCGGACATTCCGGGGCTGATTGAAGGCGCGCACCTGGGGCACGGGCTGGGCACGCAGTTCCTGCGGCACATCGAGCGCACGCGACTGTTGGCGCACCTGGTGGATGTGTCGGATGCCAGCGGCCGGGAGCCTGCCGAAGACTTCGCGACGGTGATGCGGGAGTTAGCCAGTTTCAGCGAAGAACTGGCGGCCAAGCCGATGATCCTGGTGGCCACTAAGATGGATGCGGCGCAGGATCCCGCGCGGGTGGAGTCGTTGCGCAAGGTGGCGGAGGAGCGGGGGCTGGCGTTCTTCAAGATTTCGAGCGTGACGGGCGAAGGGCTGGAGGAGTTGCGCTATGCGATGGCGGAGCGGGTGTTGGGGGTGAAGGGTTAGTGCGCCACATCGGCGAATGGACATCCCAGAGCACGTCGCAAAGCAAGTCGAAAAACTTCCAAGAGCTTCCAATCCTATTGGCCGTTGCGTTGCGGCTTTGCCTCCCAGCGAATGTCCCACCAACACGTAGCGCTTCAGGTCGAGGCTACGCACTAGCAGCCCGTGGCAGAAGTCGCCGTGAGTCGCGGTTGGCAGGCGAAAGCGCCTGCCCCACCACGACGAACCAATAGCTTGCGACGCTCAACGGGGAAGCATTCAGACTGCGGCGACTTCTACCACGGGCTGCTGGAGCCGCTGCCTCGCCAGCCAAGTCTGAAATCGATTCGCCCCAGCCGCGTTGATCGTAGGCGATGCAGCAAAACGTTGAGCAAACCTCTTCGATAACGCAGTTCCAAGTGCGCCCGGTACCACCTAAGACAGCGTCTCTACTTTAGAGTTCAGGAGCAGCTCCGTATGCGTTTACTACGCGGCAGCGGTGCTGACGGCCTGCGCGGCCTGTTCTATCAGGGCCGCGACAGCGTCTGGCTGGGACACGTAGATGGCATGGCTGCCCTTGACCTCAACTACCGTGGAACCCGCCCGCTTAGACATGGCACGCTGGGCAGCAGGTGGGATCATCCTATCCTCGGCCGTGACCAGGTACCAACTCGGCTTGACTTTCCAGGCCGGTTCGCTGATTGTGCCACTGAGAGCTCTCACGCCCCACGGGACCTGGGAGTCGGCCATGAACGCGGCCTTCTCAGCGTCCACGTCGGCCGCGAAGGAGGCGGCGAACTTCGCCCTGTCCAGGAACAGATAGCCGTCCTGGGGAGGCAGAATTGGTGGAACGGGCCCACCCGGCGGCAGATCTTTGATGAGTGTAGACACGGATTCGCCTTTGTCGGGAGCAAAGGCAGCGATATAAACAAGCCGCGCCACCTTCGGATCGTTGCCAGCTTCGGTGATAACTGCTCCGCCATAGGAGTGGCCAACAAGAATCGACTCCCCGTCCTGCAACGCAAGAGTCCGCTTGGTAGCCGCCACATCGTCCTCCAACGAAATCGTCGGATTCTGGACGATGCTGACGCTGTAACCGTCCTTCTTCAGGATCTTGTAGACGCTCTCCCAGCCAGCACCGTCCACAAAGCCACCGTGAACCAAAACAACGTTTTTCATACTCGCTCCTCTCCTTAAAGGCTCAGACTGCCGTGTCGCCGACGCTTTCGCCGGCCTATGACTGGAGTGTCGCACCAACGATCCCAGGGATCGTCCCAATATGGAGTGTTTTTTCAGTAACCCAGTTGGAGGAGAAGCTAGTACCACGAACACGGTATCCGCGTGAATCCCCGACGAGCTTGCGGCGTCATCATCCTAAGGCGAAATGTCCACACTCTGCGATGAAAGAGCGTACGAAGACACCGCCTGGCACAACGAGGCATAGTGGAACACGTTTGGCCACCGGTGCATCGGGGACGGCACAAGGACGAAAAACGCGCGTTCCGTCGGCCGGGCTGTCGACGCGCATTCTCCCTCGAAAGGCCGACGTCACGAGCGAAGCGCCTGCTATTGTGTGCCAAGTTTCGCACAATGAACATTGATCGACCGCTCTAAGAAGCTGCCGGCGTTCTGCTATGAATCCGACCCCGGCAAATGACAGACGCAAGCGTCTGTCCCACTTCGCCGCTAACGGCTCTGCAGGCATGTGAGGCAGACGATTTCGCCCCCGCTTCAGCGTGCTGTCGTGGGCTTCAGCCCACGGCCGAAATTCGGCGAACTGAAGCTCGCCTGCGCCGGCAGGAGTGCCTGCGTGCGCCACGCGGCGATCATGCACGATCTTGCGCGGCGGGCTTGGCTACCTGCACCTCGCCGATCTCCCCCTTGGCGTAGCGGGACCGCAGCACCTTCTTATCCAGCTTCCCGACGCTGGTCTTGGGGATCTCCGCGATGAATGCCCAGCGCTCCGGGAGCCACCAGCGGGCCACGCGCGCGGACAGGAAATCGCGCAGTTCGTCGAAGGTTACCGAGGCGCCGGGCTTCATTACCACGCAAGCCAACGGGCGCTCATCCCAGCGCTCATCCGGCACGCCGATGACTACCGCTTCGAGCACCGCGGGGTGGGCGAGCAACTGGTTTTCCAGTTCCATGGAAGAGATCCACTCGCCGCCGGACTTGATCACGTCTTTGGCGCGGTCGGTGATCTGAATGAATCCCTTGGCATCCACCGTTCCGACATCGCCGGTGCGGAGCCAGCCATCGTGGAACTTCTCGGGAGAGGGATCCAGATAGTAGGACCCCGTGATCCAGGGACCGCGCACCTCGATCTCGCCGACCGACTCGCCGTCCCAGGGAAGCGCCTCGTCGCCGTTCATCAATCGCAGATCGACGCCGGCGACGACGCGGCCGCTCTTGTTCAACCAGTCGATCTCGCGGTCTGGCGGCGTACCTCGCGGCGGACGCGAGACAGCGGCGAGCGGGCTGGTCTCGGTCATCCCCCAACCTTGCACGACGCGCACGCCGTGCCGCTGTAGGAAGCCTTCCTGCATGCTGCGGGGCACGGCTGCGCCGCCGCAGACGACGCAGCGCAACGACGATATGTCGACGCCGTTGGCATCCACGTAGCGCAGCACGTCGTTCCAGATGGTCGGCACGGCGGCGGAGACGGTGGGGCGCTCGGCGGCGATCATGCGGCAGATGCGCTCGGCTTGCAGATAGCGGTCCGGCATCAGAAAATCGGCGCCGGACACCCAACCCGAATACGGGAGCCCCCAGGCGTTGGCGTGGAACATCGGCACGATGGGCAGCACCTTGTCGTCTTCGGTGACGCCGATGGAGTTCGCCATGGTGGAGGCGACGGCGTGCAGCCACGTGGAGCGATGGCTGTAGACGACGCCCTTAGGGTTGCCAGTGGTGCCGCTGGTGTAGCACATAGCGGCGGCCGAGCTTTCCGAGACATCCGGCCACTGGCTGACGGGCGCGCTGGCGGCGATCAGATCCTCATAGCGGAGCACCTCTCCGGGCAGGCCGGTTCCCTCGCCGGTGACGATATAGCGCTCGACGGTGGTGAGATGCGGGGCGAGCTTGGCCAACAGCGGGGCCAGCGATCCATCGACGATGATGACGCGGTCGGCGGCATGGTTGACGATATAGACCAACTGCTCGGGAAAGAGGCGTATGTTGATGCAGTGGAGCACGGCGCCCATGCAGGGCACCGCATAGTAAGCCTCGAGGTGCTCCTGGTTGTTCCACGCGAATGTGCCGACGCGGTCGCCGGCGCCTATGCCGAGTTTGGCGAGGGCCGTGGCCAGGCGGCGCGCGCGATCGGCGACCTGCGCATAGCTGGCGCGGCGAAAATGATCTCCGGCGTATGTGGCGACCTCGCTCGACGCGTAGATACGCTCGCCGTGCTCGAAGATGCCGTGAATGGTGAGCGGGAAATCGGGGATGGTGCTGCGTATTTCAGTCATGCCTGGGAGCCTGAGACAGTGTATCGCATCCGGCAGGCGTGGGAGTGGAGGCATCCAAGGTACGGTACGAGGCGCGAGGTACCAGCCTGGGTAGTTCGCTGATTTGTGGTTCCTGCTATGGTGTCGGCCTTGACTGCTATGGAAACAATAAACGCCTCACGCGGCATCCGGCAGTTCGCGGAACGGCCGAATTCCCGTTATTCGGCTCCGCAAGAGTGGCACGTCACCCTGGTCTTGCCTTTCGCGGGCAATCGCGCCGGAATGGAAGTGGACAACGAATCCCTTCTTGTGGCCTCAGCCCGAGGTTGAATCCCGCTAGTAGCGTTAACCATCAACGGGATGTTATGTTCCATGGAGGGCCGGAACGGATTCGAACCGTTGTCTCTACGCTTGCAAGGCGAGGCAACTTACCACTTGTCCACCGGCCCTCAAAGGTTCTGTTTCTTCCATCTGTAGTGCTGGCCTTGGGGATGAACTTCCAGTTGGCCCTGTTTCTCCAGCCTCTTCAAGACTTGGTGAATCACCGCCATCGGGTTAGAATATCCAGCGAGAGCAAAGCCGCGTTGCTCCACCAAGGTCCTGACCTGCGTCGGTTGCAGCCAAGCAGCGCCCTGCTGGCTCTTCATCGCCTCTCTAACCTGATCGGTTATTCCGAGATCGCCCTCGATTTGTTTGGCAACAGGTTCTGGGAGAGTGCCGCCATATACTTTGTGCAAAGCCCTTACGGCATCCGACAAGGCCTCAACTTTTTCGTCGGTAACTTTCTTTTTTTCATCTATTTCCGTCTTTTCGGCCAAGGCTTCTTCGAACTGCTTAAGGAGGTCTTGGAATAAGGGGTTGTTGACGTCCATGCACACTTTATACACTATGAACAAAATTTAGTCAACAAGAATGTGCAACCGCCATGAACAATATTGGGGGGCTCCCCGCGGGATGCGAAATTTCGGCTCAGTGAGACAGCTCGAAGACAGCGTGAACTGCGAAGTGTAATCCGTGAGCCGGAGGGAAAATCAATAGCCGTTCCGCTGCGGGCATCAGGCTAGCAACCAACCAGGATTTAGGGAACTACCCCAGCCTGAGATGCCCCTGCAACGTTTACAATAGAGGAATGAGCAAACTTCGCCTGCGGGCAGTCGCGATCGCAGGCCTGTACATTTTGGGGGCCGCACTGGTTCGCGCTCAGGAGTGGAATACCGCCGAGTCGTTGCCCGCCGTGGATCTGAACGGCCTGACGACGGCGCAAAAGGCTACTGTCCTCAAACTGCTGCGGGAGCACGACTGCACCTGCGGCTGCAGCATGAAGCTCGCCGAATGCCGGGTGAAGGATCCGAATTGTTATTACAGCCGGGGAATGGCGTCGCTGATCGTGGGCGCGATCAAGGGCGGCAAGAGCGAGAAGGAAGCGTGGGCGGCCGCCGAGGCTTCGCAATACGCGCATCCGCCGGAGCACAAGCTGCTGGAAGATCCGGTGGCGGTGCCCATCGACGGGGCCCCAGTGATCGGACCCAAGGACGCCCCCATCACGCTGGTGGAGTTCTCCGACTTTCAATGCCCGTATTGCGGATTAGCCACGCCGCAGTTGCAATTGGTTTTGAAGGTGTATCCCACGCAGGTGAAGCTGATCTTCAAGCATTTTCCGCTGGATATGCACTCGCAGGCGGCCCAGGCCGCGGCCGCCGCCGTGGCCGCGCAGAAACAGGGCAAGTTCTGGCAGATGCACGACGCGCTGTTCGCCAGCCGCACCGATCTTTCGCGGCCCACCATCCTGGCCCTGGCTTCGGCCATCGGGATGGATGTCAACCGCTTCGAATCGGACATGGACTCCGCGGAAGTCCGTAAGGCCGTGGCGCGCGACCTGGACGATGGCAGCCGGATTGGGGTCATGAGCACGCCGACGCTGTTCATCGACGGGCAGCACTACAATGGTCCGATCAAATTGGAGGCGCTGAAACCGCTGCTGGAGGCTGAGCTGAAGCATCCCGCGAGCGCGGCGAAGACGTCCGCCTCGCCGCACCCTGTCACGCCGTAGCCGGGCGCAATCTGACGCTTCTCTCCGTAACTGAAGACAGCCCTTCGTCGCACAAACACTCCGTAGTCTCCGGCAATTTGACGCGCCCCCGGAATTCGGGAAGGCCGGCGAGCTCTTTGCTTTCATCTGCGTCGATCGGCGTGCATCTGCGGCTCATAATTTCTTCTCGTTTCAGAAAACTGTCGCTATACTAGGCAAACATCGATAAATGTCTGTACGTCGCCGGATCGCCAGTGGAGCGGCCCTTGTGCTGCTCTATTGCGTCATCGTTTTCCTGCTGCCTCGGCCGGTCAACGTCAAACCGGAAGGCTGGCGGCTGTTCGGCATCTTCCTCGCGACTATCGGCGGCCTGATCCTCGAGCCGATTCCCGGCGGAGCGCTGGTGCTCGCCGCCGTTACGCTTGCCTCGTTGCTCGGGGGGCTGAGTGCGACGCAAGCTCTCAGCGGGTGATGCCCATTGCGCGGTCGGTTGCCGAACTCCATGGCTCCTACCCGGGACCGACGGCGGCTCTGCTCGGCTCGTTCCTGATGACCGGTGTCTACCAGAGCATCTGCGTTACGGCGGCCATGTTCATGACCGGACAAGCCAGCAACCCGCTGGCGGCCAGCATCGCCACGGAAACGCTGCACTATCCGGTGACGTTGGTGAGCTGGTTCGTGGCCGGCATCGTTCCGGGGCTCTGCTCGCTGCTCATCGTGCCGGCCGTAGTCTACCGGCTGAACCCGCCACAAATCCGCCGCACGCCGGAAGCCCGCGCCTTCGCCGCCAGCGAGCTCACGCGCATGGGTCCGATGGATGGTGCGCAGCGCACGGTGTTCCTGGTGTTCGTGGCGGTGTGCGGCCTGTGGGTGACCACTGCGGTCCATCACATCGATATCACCATCACGGCCCTGCTGGGCGCGGTGGCTTTGCTGCTGAGCGGGGTTTTGAAGTGGGAGCAGGTGGCCGGCAACAAGGCCGCCTGGAACCTGTTCATCTGGTATGGTGGCCTAGTGCGTTTGGGACATGCGCTGGGCGACGCCGGAGTCGCCAAGGCATTCGCCAGCGGCGTGGCCGGCATGTTGCCCGGCGCGCGTTGGATGGTGTTGCTGGCCGTGGTGCTGGCGATCTACTTCTACTCGCATTACGGCTTTGCCAGCATCACCGCGCACCTCCTGTCGATGTTCGTGCCATTCGGGTCGCTGTTAATCGTCGAAGGCGCGCCGCCCGGGCTGGTGGTCTTCTCCCTCGCCTGCTTCACCAATCTGTCCGCGGGCTTGACGCATTACGGCACGACGCCTGCGCCCATGTTCTTCGCGCAGCATTACGTGTCGTTGCGGGAGTGGTGGAAGACTGGCTTCGTGATCTCGCTGGTGAATCTGGCGATCTGGTCTACGGTCGGCTTCGCCTGGTGGAAGGTGATCAAGGTATGGTGAAGGGTCCTTCACAATATGCTAGCAATCTTTGCTAATTGTGGTATGATCGTTCTCGGGACGAGGCCGATTAGGAGGGAGCCGCCGTGCCTACTCGAAATGTCAACTTGACTGCGGAGCTTGACCGTTTCGTGCTGAAGAAGGTTCGGAGCGGACGCTACGAAAACGCCAGTGAGGTTGTGCGCGCAGCACTGCGCACATTGGAACGTGAGGAGCGGGAGTACGAGGCCAAACTCGCGGCGCTGCGTACGGCCATCGATGAAGGCGATGCCAGCGGTGTTGCCGAGGGCAAGGTATTCGCGCGTGTCCGGGAGGCATTTAAGCTTCCTGCGCGGACGCGCTAGGCGGTGGCTCTCCCTCGCTTTTCCCGTCGCGCTGAAACCGACTTGCTCAGTATCTTCGCCTATACTCTGCGCACCTCGGGCGAGGACCAAGCCGTCCGATACGTTGACGATCTTGAGGTGTGTTGCCAGATGCTCGCCGACAATCCGATGCTGGGTCGAACGTGTGATTATGTTCGCCCCGGCTTACGCCGGATGGAGCGCGGCCGGCACGTTGTGTTTTACCGAAAGGATACTGGAGGCATTCTGGTTTCACGCATCCTGCACCAGCACATCGTGCCCGAGAGACAGCCTATCGACGATGAGGACGATGGACCACGGGATTGAGGATTATGCTCCACACTAATGTATGGTGGAAAGAGTGATCAAGACCGTCATCTTCGATCTGGGCAAGGTGTTGATCCCCTTCGATTTTTCCCGCGGGTACCGCGCCATGGAGAAGCTCTGCAACTACCCCGCGGCGGAAATTCCCAAGCGCATCGGCGCCACGGACCTCGTACACCGCTTTGAAACCGGCCTGGTGGCGCCGCGCGATTTCGTCGAACAACTCAGCCGCATCCTGGACCTGCGCGTCACCTACGAACAGTTCTGCGAGATCTGGAGCAGCATTTTTCTGCCGGCTACGCTGGTGCCCGAGAGCATCCTGGAGGGTTTGCGGGCGCGCTATCGCATGCTGGTGCTCTCGAACACCAACGCCATCCACTTCGCGATGGTGCGGGAGCAATATCCCATGCTGCGGCACTTCGACGATTTCGTGCTCTCCTATGAAGTGAAAGCCATGAAACCCGCGCCGGCCATCTACCTGGAGGCCATCGCGCGGGCACAGTGCCGCGCGGAGGAGTGCTTCTACACCGACGACATTCCAGCCTACGTGGAGGGCGCCCGCCGGCATGGCATCGACGCGGTGCAGTTCGAATCCTGCGAGCAACTGGAGCGTGACCTGTTGGCGCGCGATATCCGATGGTCATGATCACGGACCTGGTGCAGATCCGGCTTCTGGGCGAAAAGAAGCGGCCGGAAAACGAGCGCTTCCGCCGCCATCTGAAGACGCGGGACCACTCCGACCGCATTCTGCGCCGGATCGCGGAGGGTATCCAGGAACAGATCGATTGCACGCAATGCGCCAACTGCTGCCGGGTCGCTACGGTGAAGCTATCGGAGCGCGACGTGGAGAGGCTGGCGCGCCATTTCAGCATCCCGGCGCCGGAATTTCTGGCGCAGTACACCAGCGACAGCGAGGACGAAGGCGTCATCCTACGCCGCACCGAGGAGGCGGGCTGCGTGTTTCTCGACGGCAATGCCTGCACGGTCTACGAGGCGCGCCCGGACATCTGCCAGCGCTTTCCGCACCTGGTGCGCGGCAACGGGTCGATCGCCAGCCGCATGTGGCAGTTCATCGACCGCGCCTGCTACTGTCCGATCGTGTACAACGCGCTGGAGGCGTTCAAGGAAGAAACGCGCTTCCGCCGATGAATCTCAACTGATTTTCCGCCTGGTGGGCCTGCGCTACAAGCTGCTATGGGCCCAAACGCAAAGCGCAACGACAGGATCGCGCTGTTTCTGGCCAGCTACCTGTTGCCGTCCTCATTCTGAGCCTGACGTTGCAGCGTGCCGCGGCAGGTCGTTTCGCCGGGCCGATCCGGCAATCTGGTTGCTATAGGCAGTGCCGTCGCGAAATAAACCTTGAACAAAATGGCTGGGGATGGAATATTCAAATAGACGTTAAGCGCGATTGGCACGCAGGGTATTGCGAGTATTAAAGGAATGTCGGATCAGCCGCCAGAATCAGCCGTGAGCCTGCCCCTTCCGGAAAGGATCGGCGCCAGTCGTCCTCCGAAGTCCTCGACTCTCGAAGAAGAGGTTACGGATCTCTTCGGCCAGTTGCGAGACCGGCTGTTGCGTTACCTCCTCAGCATTGGCCTGCCGCTTCAGGATGGCGAGGAAATCGTCCAGGAGGCTTTTCTCTCGCTCTTCCTGCACTTGCAACGGGGCAGATCCCGGCACAATCTTCGGGGCTGGATTTTCCGGGTGGCGCACAATCTGGCCCTGAAGCGGCGCACACAGGCTGGCGGAAGTTTCCGGAGCCCGGCGGATCCGGCAGAAGCCTCCGGCGATTTGTTGGCGGACCCTGCTCCGAATGCCGAGGACCAAATGGCGAGCAGCCAGGAACAGCGGCTTCTGATGGCCGTACTGCAAGCTCAGCCGGAACAAGACCGGCGCTGCCTGGCTCTGCGCGCCGAAGGCCTCAGCTACCGGGAGATTGCGGAAACACTCGGGATCTCCCTGGGCGCTGTTTCCCATTTGTTAACTCGATCTTTGGCGCGTCTCGCACGCGCCTCCGAACGGTAATCCTTTATGAAGCTTAGAGACTCGCATCCAACTCGCGAAGAACTCCTTATGGCCGCGGATGGAGAGCTTTCGGCGGGACGCGCGGAGCGGCTGCAAAAACATCTCAGCGCCTGCTGGGAATGCCGGTCGCAGACGCGTGAGCTCGAAGAAGCCATCGGCGATTACGTCCGCCTGCATCGGCGGCGCCTCGATCCGATGTTACCGCCCGCCGCCGGACCGCGCGCCTTGCTGAAAGCCCAGCTCAGCGAACTTGCATCTTCGCACACCAGCCGCTCCTGGAGTTGGTTTGACCTATCCGCCTGGAGACGCGGTCTTGTGGCGGCTTCCGCGATATGCATCGCGATAGCGATTGGTCTTTTGACGCGCTGGGAATGGGCCGCGCGGGAGCTCAGACCGGATGCTCCCGGCGTGCCGGTCGCTATTCCCAATGCCAGATTGACTCCAGGCGTAGCAGTGGCTACCAGCAGAGAGGAAGTTTGCAGGGAAAGCCCGCCGAAGAACAAGATGGTTCCCGTATCGGTGCAGCGTCGCGTCTTCCAGGCTTATGGAATCGATAGCGCCGATCCGGGGGCGTACGAAGTGGATTACCTGATTACCCCGGCTCTGGGTGGTTCAGACGACATTCGCAATTTGTGGCCCCAATCCTACGCGGCCACGATTTGGAACGCGCGGGTAAAGGACGCCCTGGAAGATCGGCTGCGCCAATTGGTCTGTACAGGAGCGCTTGATTTACCCACAGCGCAGCGAGACATCTCCAGGAACTGGATTGCAGCCTATAGAAACTACTTCCATACGGACAGGCCCATCAGCGAGCTGTCGCCTTAGCAGCCTGCGAATTTGTCTCATCGGTGTTTATCCGTGTCATCGGGTGCGCGCGGAATATTCAAGTGATGACGTTGACTCGATCCCTTTTCTTCCCGTTGGTTGCCGTTCTCGCCTTTGGCCAGGCGAACACAGGTGAATTGCGGCTTCTCGTGACAGATCCGAGCGGATCGCCCGTACAAGCCTCGGTCAAACTGGCCAGCCAGGTGAATGAATACAGCCGGACCTTTGAAGCGGATGCGGATGGTCGCGTTGTCGCGAAGAGGCTGCCTTTTGGCCTCTATACGATCTCGGTGACAAGGGCCGGATTCGCTCCAGCGGAACAGGTGATTGACGTGCGCTCCGCATTTCCGAAGGAGCTGAAGATCACACTCGCGTTGGGCCCGGTCCGAACGACCGTAAATGTCACCGGCAATGAAACACTGATCGATCCTCATGCAACCAGCAGCGCCAACCGGATCGGCGCGGACACTGTGGCCGACCGCGTATCGGCCGCGCCCGGCCGAGGCTTGGCCGATCTGGTGAATCAGGAACCGGGCTGGGTCTTCGAAGCCAATGGCATCTTGCATCCTCGCGCGGAGGAGTACCAGGTGCAATATGTCATAGACGGTATGCCCCTCACGGAAAATCGTTCGGCCGCTTATGTTGCGGATTTCGATCCCGCGGACGTGCAGGAAATGAGCGAGATGGTGGCCGGGTTTCCCGCTGAATACGGGCGAAAAATGGGCGGGGTGATTGAGGTCGAGACCACGCGCGACAAAAGGCCTGGTTTTCATGGTAAGACCGTGCTCGGGGGAGGCAGTTATGACGCGGAAAATGGCTATGTCGAGGGCCAGTACGGGTTTGGCGCAAACACCCTGAGCATGAGCCTCGCGGGAGCGCAGACGGACCACTTCCTCGATCCGCCGGCAACCCAGAACTATACGAACCACGGAACCACGGCCGATTTCATGGCCCACTATGAGCGCGATATCGACGAAAAGAACCGTATCGGCGCGATCGTCAGCCGTAACCAGTCCAAGTTCCTGGTGCCGAATGAGGTGCCCCAGGAGGAGGCCGGTCAGCGCCAGGATCGCCAGAATTTTGAGAGTTCCGCGCAGCTTTCCTACCACCACATCTTCTCGCCTAATGTGCTGGGCTCCTTCGGGGCCATGTCGCGGGACATCACCGCGGGCTTCTGGTCGAACGATCTGTCCACGCCGATAATCGCCGGGCAGGATCGCGGCTACCACGAAGAGTACGTTAAAGGCACTCTGGCGGTACATGCCGGCAAGCACGAATTCAAATTCGGCACGGAGGCGGACTTCGCCCAGATCGAGGAGGCGCTCAATTATTTGATTACCGATCCCGCGCAGTTCGACCCGGGCACGCCCCTCGCTTTTATCTTCTATGGCCACGCACCCGACCGCGAGCAGGCCGTTTTTGCGCAAGACGAAATGCACTGGAAGAATCTCGCATTGACCGGTGGAATTCGCTTCGATCACTACGATCTATTGGTCAACCAGGTAGGCTGGAGCCCGCGTGCGGGCATCGGCTATTACTTGCCGAAGGTCAAGATCAACCTGCATGCTTCCTATGACCGGGTGTTTCAGACGCCGCCATTTGAGAACCTCCTGGTCTCAAGTTCGCCGGCTGTGGCCAGCCTCGACCCGCTAGTTCTGCGCCTCCCCGTGCAACCGGCGCGCGCGAATTATTACGAGGCCGGGTTTGGTAGAGCGCTGTTCGGGCATATCCGGCTGACCGGCAATTTCTTTTGGCGGGGGTATCGCAATTATCCGGATGACGATCTGCTGCTGAACACCGGCGTCAGCTTTCCGATCACCTTCGCGCGGGCGAATATCTATGGCGAGGAGGCCAGGGTGGAAATCCCGCGCTGGGGGCCGCTATCGGGCTACATCGGTTGGACAAACGAGCGCGGCAACGGTTATTTTCCGGCCACCGGAGGGCTCTTTCTGGGCGACGACGCCGTACAGGCAATCCAGCAGTCGAGCGGCGTTTTTCCAGTCTCCCAGGAAGAGCGTAACGCCGTGCGGGCGCGCTTCCGCTACGGTATTGGGCCGCGAATCTGGTTGGCGTTTGGCGGCACATACGACAGCGGCTTGCCGATCGACTTCGGCGGAACGGAAGCGCAGGCCGCCGCACAAGGATACACCCAGAACATCCTCAATCGAGTCAATTTTTCCGATTTGCGCCCGCGCCCGTTGTGGTCGCTCGACGCGTCCGCCGGCGTGATCCTGAGCAAGAGCGAAAAATACCCCCTGCGGTTTCAAATCGATGGAACAAATTTGACCAACTCACTGAACGTCATCGATTTCGCTGGCCTGTTTTCAGGCACCGCGATCGGTATCATGCGCTCCGTGGACGCTCGCCTGCAATTCAATTTCTAATTGGCGACTTGCCGGGGAAACGAATCTCGTCCCGCGTCGACGGACTGGAGTTCGCCTCTTCCACCCGTCCGCCGACCGAGCGAAACGATCCGCGCCGCGGCAAGGAATCGATGTCGAGGGGGCCGCGCCCAATAAACCAAACGCGCGCATGGTCCGCCGCCCTTCACCGCGGGGTGGGCGCCAAGAATTCGTCGCCCGGCGCGAAAGTTGGCGGTGTGGCGGATGTCTTCGGTCCTGCCTTTTCAATATCTTAAGGCGTCGGCAGAGCGGAGACCCAAATGCCGATAAGGAAGGCATGAGCCCTATAAACAATCTTTCCAGCAACTACCTGCAGTCTATTTTCAACAACACGCTCCAGAGCTCCGGTTTGACGGGCAACACAACTGGGAATACGTCTTCGGTTACGTCACAGGCGGATAGCCAGCAGCTTTCGCCGTTCGCCCAATTGATGAGCACGCTGCAGCAGCTTCAGCAATCGAATCCTACCGAGTACCAGCAAGTTACGCAGCAAATCGCCACGAATCTGCAAAGCGCCGCCAAAACGGCAACGGCGGACGGCAATTCGACAGCGGCGAGCCAGCTTAACCAGCTTGCGACGGACTTCACGAACGCCTCGACCAGCGGCCAACTCCCCAACGTCCAGGATCTGGCACGGGCGATCGGCGGCGGCCATCACCATCATCACTTCCACGCTGCGCCAGCCGATTCCAGCGACAGCGGTTCAAGCGGCACTTCGAGCAGCGGCGCGAGCCAGACGCTGAGTCAACTCCTGTCATCCGTGCAGGCAAACTCGACATCGAGCGACTCGTTGAATCCGATGACGATCATTCTGAACACGCTCGCCAGTGCCGGCATTGGCAACGGCTCGAATAGCTGACGCGGCAGTCGCTTCGGCGGCCGGCCCTGGGGCGAAATCCCGCGGCGTCCTGTTGGGCTGCGGCCGACGACGGGCGGCTTACAGGAGACCGAGATGTCGCGACACGGTACACACAGACGTACCGCCCTATCGCCGACGGTGGCGCTCCCCGCCGCGAACCTTATTCTCTGAATTTCGCGCGGCGCTCGAGATCGAACCCACATGTTCCATCGCGGCGAGCGCCGCATTGCTCCGTCAGAAGTTCAAATGCAACTGCAACTGCAGGAAGCGTGGGCTGCCGATCGTATGCTGGATGATGCCCAGACTCCCTTCAGGCGGGAACGACGGCGGCCCGTAATAGTTCGGGAAGAATAGGACGTCGTTATTGGGTGCGTCGAAATCCGGATGGTTGAAGATATTGAACGCATCGACATTAAACCGCAATTGGTAGCGCTCACGGAATAAAAACGTCTTACCCAGACTCATATCGAAACGGACCTGGAACGGACCGCGGAATATGTTGCGTCCGGAGTTCCCGTATAGGGATTCATAAAGACCGCCCGCCGGCACGCCGTATGTTCCCGGCGTCACAAACTGGGGCGCGAAATCGTTCACATTCAGCACAGGCTGGCCTGCGTTGACGCCCGTAGTCCCTTGTAGCTGAGCCTGCTTAGCGCTGACCCCCGGCACGAGGGGTACGATGGGGTTCCCGATTTCGTCATAGCTACCGAAGTAGAGGCTGCCTACAGAACCGGAAAAGTCATAGATGCTATACGGTTGGCCGCTTTGCGCCACCGTCTGTCCCCCGAGGGTCCAACCGCCGGCCAGGAGGTCTAGCGAATGATTGGACGTAATTCTCGGAGTTGTATAGCTATAGTTGATGGTAAAAACGTGGGTCTGATCGAAGTCTGCAGAGGCGTATCCAGACCTGGGATTCAACGGATTGTTGCCGGTATAGAACAATCCCAGGCCGCTCTGCTCGTCGAGTGCATGCGACCAGGTGTAGGAAGCCGTAAACTGCAGGCCATTGGAAAGCCGCTTGCGGGCCTGAAGTTGTAGCGCATCGTAGTTCGAGACGCCTTCCGCCTCGTAGAGCACCGAATTCATGTCGTAGCCGATATACGGAACACGCTCCATCGTATTCCCCGAGTAATAATAGGGACCTACGAAGCCTAGGGGCTCACTGGCACCGCCGTAATTGGGACTCACTCCACTGTACGAAGAGGTTTGGCCGTTCACGGGGTTTTGGGGAGTGGCGATAAGCGGCTGGTTGAACGGAATGGGCAGCACCTCGTGCTGGCCATGGTTGCCCACATAGCCCGCGCTGAAGAGCCAACTGTTGGATGCCTGATATTGAAGATCGAAGCTCCAGTTTTCGGTGTAGGGCAGCTTATTGTGCATGTCGTAGGCGCCGAGCTGAATCGGACCGAAGAGGTTCCCCGCCGGCCACGACGCCGTCTCGGTCTCTGCCAGGTTCGGGAACAGAGCCCCAACCGCAGCCGCGGTGCTCGGCGGTGGGGGTGGAGCCGTCGTGCCAAACGGGGCGGCCAAGGCGCCCGAGCAGTTAGTGCCGCAGGTAATCGCGGCTACGGGCGACACGAACGGCGGCGCCAGGGTGACGCCAAATGGACCGTGAAATCCGTTGCCGGCGCCCGGCGAAAAGTAGCTAAAGAACTCGCCTCGGTCGTAGTATAAGCCGTATCCGGCGCGTACAGTCAACTTCTTCATAGGGGTCCAGGCGACGCCAATGCGGGGCGCCACGCCCCATTGGCGCTGGTTCATCAGCGAATCGCTGGCGCCGGGGGTGCCGAATTGTTTGTTGTTGCTGGCCACTTCCAGTCCGGAGTTATTGATGGTGTCCGTTGCGGCGTCATAAGAATAGAGGGTTGGATTGAACGTGGTCATCCTTCCGTATTTTTCGCTTAGCGGACCGTCGAAATCCCAGCGCAGGCCCACCGTTACGGTCAGATTGCTGCGCAGCTTGAAATTGTCGTTTACGAACGTCCCCACCGTGTCGGAGCGGTAATAGCGGCTGGCGGTCCCGGAAAACGCGGAACCACCAGAAATGTTCCCTTCGACGAAGTCCTGAAAGGTCTTAAAATCGAGAACGTCGTTATTCGTATTGTTGTTGATGATATTGAGCTGCGTGTGGTCCCACTGCGCGCCGAACGAGAGCGTATGCCGTCCCTTCACCCAGCTCAGCGTGGTACCGCCTTCCCATTGGTTCTGGACCATGCCGGCATTGCCGAAACTGGGGTCGTTGCCGAATTCGAGTCCGCCGTAAACAGTGGCATCGGCGCTACTGATGTCGATCTCGGGGAAGAGGGTAGATCCCAGCAGGTTGATTCCCAGGCCGCTAGGCGATATCTCCTGCTCGGAATGGGAGTAAGCCCGCATCCGTGTGAAACCCGCGTGCTGCTGCCAGGTCAGAGTTGGCGTCAGAATGACGGTGTTGCTGACGGATGCCACCTGGCCTCCGGACGAGAGTTGCTGTGGGAAGCCCAGGAGTGAGCTGACTGCCCCAAACGGGTTCGTCGTGGGATTGTCTTGAATGTAGTATTTGACGCTTAGGCGGTCCCTGTCGCTAATGTCGTAGTCGACGTCTATGATTCCCTGATTCACTACGGAAGTCGCATTGGGTCCCTGTTCGACGACATCGTATCCGAGATTCGAAGCCGTTGTCGGATTGGTAATCTGGGCGCTGGGAATCAAATACTGCCCGTTGGGAAGCTTGGCGTTGAGCATGTTCATTGCGACCGGACTGATCTGTCCTGCGGTGATCGTCTGGCCATAGGTCGATTGGATGGCGTTGATGATTCCCTGTGTAGAGCGATCGCCGGTGAGGCCCAGGGGTACGATGCCGTCCTTGGTCGCGTCCGTCGCGTCGGAGACGCGAATGCCCTGGTAGGAGACAAAAAAGAACAGCTTGTTTTTCTTGATGGGGCCGCCCAGGGTCGCTCCGAACTGATTGCGGTTTGAGAAGGGAACTTTATCTGTAATGGCCGGCGACGCGTTATAGAAGAACGGCGCCGCATTCATGTCGCTGTTCTGCCACTTTTCATAGAGTTGCCCATGGAAGTCGTTGGTGCCAGCCTTGGTCAGCACGCTGATGTGCGCGCCGCTGTTGGCTCCCTGGGACGCATCGTACATGGCAGCGTTTACCGCGACTTCCTGGATGGATTCCACGGGTGGGGTGGGAAGGGACTGGCCGATTGCGGCATAAACCGAGGTGCTGGTCTGTAGCGCGCCGCCTGCCCCAAAATTCTCGCCGGTGTTCAGGACAAAGCGATTCTCTCCAACGAAGCTGGTCGACTTTCCATTGAACAGGTTATTAGTGTTGACACCGTTTAGCGAAAAGCTGTTACTGGTGTCCCGTTGTCCGTTGGCCCAGATGGCTTGATTGCCGAGACCGGCGTTAGTCCCGGCGCCCTCCAGAAAGTCCGCATGCACGCCCGGGGCTAGAATGGCAAGTTGCGTGAAACTGCCGGTTCCTAGCGGCGTGTTTTCGATGGTCAATTGATCGACTACGTAACCGTTGGTTGTGTCCACCTGGTTCATCAGCGGCGTAGCTGTCACTTCCACCGTGGTGCTAATCGCGCCTATCTGCAGGCTGGCATCCACCGTTGTCGTGCGATTGGTATTCACCAGGATCTGCGTGTACGTCTCAGTCTTGAATCCTTCTTTTGTAATCGTGAGTTTGTAGTTGCCCGCGGGAACATTGGGAACCGAGAACGAACCGTTTCCCTGCGTGTGCTGCGTCACCTCGAGGTTAGTGTCGATATTCAGCGCCTTCACGGTAGCGTCGGGCACCGCTGCGCCGGTGGCGTCCCTGACCGTACCGGTGATGGCGCCCAGCACTTCCTGAGCACGGACGGGCAGGCAAAGGCCAAGGCTGAACAAGGCAACGAGACAGATGGTTTGCTTGAAATAACGCGTCGGTGTGCTGCTCATCAATTTCCTCCCTTGATTTCGGTCTACCGGCGAGCCCCGCCTTCCGGGCCACCCTCCGCCATTTTTCCGTGATACCGACCCCGTGGGTTTCCTGAGCATGGCGCACTGCCACTGTAAGCCGCAAAACCGCTTCCCTTGCCAGGTACGCAAGCGAGGCGCGCCCGGCAATGCTCATGACCGTTTTAGCTATGATACCTTTAAATCTGCCTAAATCAAGTTGAAAATTTCGGCACAATCGGACGCGCTAAAGGCAATAGGTCGCACGGCTGCCAAACAGCGTAGTGTCGCGTTGTTTTGTTAGGTTTAGAGGCTTTATGGAAAGCTTACATCCACTGCGGCAAACGAAGGCTTGGGCTGGGTGAGACGCACTCCCTGCAAAAGCCTCCGCGAGTCCTCGCAGAAACCCGGAAGGTGGTCGCCACCGGAACCGGCTATTCGGATACGGAACTGGCTGAAAGGAGATGCCGGGTCGAGCCGATCAAGCGGACCGGGCTTCCAAAAAAGTGGTGGGCGGTCCCGGGCTCGAACCGCGGACCTCCTGGCGTGCCTAGAGCAGGTTGTTCGGAGCGCACGGCCGAAGAGTCCTGGCAGGGACCGCCGGCCGGTCCGAAGCAAGTCCTAACGGCCGCGATTCCCGGCACGCGGCCGGCGAAGGGTGGCCAAAACCTCGTCGCGATTGCGCACGGCTATGCTACCAGCTCCAGCGTTCGCCAGATAGATCGCGACGTTTCGGCCGGCGCCGGTCGCGGACGGAAAAACAACACTGTCAATACCCTCCGCGATCCAGATCGCGGCCAATTCCTGCGAGGCAGAATATCCCGGCCCACGAAGACACAGCCGAACGACCTTTGCCAACTCCGATGGAAGCGTCGCGGCAAGATCGAGATTTCGATGCGTCGCCACACTGAGAAGATATGTCATCCGGGGATACTCGCCTACTTCGATCTGGCTTCGACCGCCCAACAGGCTTTTGCGAGCCCTGACTTCTCTAAGGGGGTCTCTTCTGCGAGACTCGCATAGACGGCTTTCACCCCCACCGGCACAAAACGGCCGCCATTCAACCGAGTCCCTTCGCCACTGATCACGTCGTCGGGATGAAAGTATCGGAACGCTACAGACCTGAAGAGATCGCCCCTGAGGGGAGCGGCGCGCGCGATCGACGATGCGAGCTGCTTACGCGCGGCATATCCCGGCCTCAAGCCGGTTCTCCGGCCTGAAGGCGGCGAAATTCGACGATGATATCGCGGGCTTTCCCGTCTTTCAGGAGTTGGATCGGGAGCAGTCCGGCGAAGGCATCGCTCTCCGAGCGCAGCCAAGCCGGAATGTCCGAGCTTTTGATCGACTCCTTCAGAATGGCCCACAACTCTTCAAGATCCCGGAGTTGACGCGGCCGCGCCGCTGCTCCGGCCCGCTCCCAGTTTTGCACCGTCCGCAGACTGACACCGAGGGCGTGAGCCAATTCCGTTTGGGTCAGTCCAAATCGATCACGCAACTGACGGGTGCGATTCGCCGAAGACGCAGCACCGTTCCTTTTGCTCGAAGGTCGCGAATGCCCCAACACCGACGACGCCGCGACTTTCGCGTCAAACACGACGCTCGTATGATGGGGACGCGTTTCACCGACCAGTTTACCGAGGAGTGCGGCCTGCTCAGGCGCAAGGTGAGTTGCGTAATAGATCACTACATCGGGAGTTGCCGGCTTCAGAATTTTGAGAAGCGAGCGGAGACTATCATAGTCGGGGTGGGTCAAGTACACGAGTATGGGGTGAAGTGGCGCTCGCCGCCGCAGGTCCTCAAAACTTCTCAGCTCCGCGTCGCCGAGGGCCGTGGCCGCAAAACGGCCCGCCTGTCGCCAACTGTTGGGTTCGGCACACACCACAACGCTCGCCATAATATCCTCCCATCCATTATACGCAATATTGCCTATTAGAAGCGCAGAATTGCGTATGCTGGCCACGGGCGCGTCCGTCCTCCGCTCCGCCAAGGTTGGCGGCCAGTTGCTGAGGATGTTGCGGCAGTTCGGTCAGGTAGTGAAAAGGTTGGCGCCCGAAGTCTAGGAGGGGTGGCATGGTGGGCGGTCGCGGGCTCGAACCGCGGACCTCCTGCTTGTAAGGCAGGCGCTCTAACCAACTGAGCTAACCGCCCCTTGCGGCTACTTTGCCATCGTAACATCTTTAGCCCAAGGCGCTCCACGACACCCCCACTTGAAACGCGCGGGCCATCTCTGTAACTCTAAAGTAACGGACGCTACCCCGGGGTTCTCCGATGCATACGCTGGTACTCGCGCTCCTGCTGCTGGCCATTCTGGGCCTGCTCGTCCCAACGGTGCAGAGGCGCATGCGCGCGCAACTGGAGTCCCGCCCGGCCCTGCTGTTCGCGGCACCGGCCGCGCTCACGCTGCTCTTCTGCGGGATCGCGGCGGCCGCCGATGCCTTCAGCTTTTCGCTGGCCCTGCTGCTCGCGGGGTACACCTTCGCGCCGGCGCTGGTGGCCTTCGTCCAAGGGCCGGCGCTTGTGAAGCGGCCCTCCTGGCTCGATCTCGTCATCATCTTAATGCTCTGGCTGCCTCTGGAATTCTCGCTCGGAGAACACCTCATTCCCAAGCCCGCCCAGGGCTTTCTGCACAGCGTGGCTTATGGCGTCTCGATCCTCCTGGCGCTGGCAATATTCCTGGGCTTCCGCGCGCTGCCCGGCATGAAATACAACTTGCCGCATGCGCGCGACGTGGCTTACGGCGTGGCCGGATTTCTGATCACCGCTCCCATCCTGATCCTCACCGGCCGCCTGCTCGGTTTCATTCCTCCGTTTCATGCGCCCGTGCATCCTCCGGCGGGCGGCATCGCCCGTACTTTCGGCGTCATCTTCGTGGGCACCGCCTTGCCCGAAGAGATCCTGTTCCGCTCGCTGATCCAGAACTGGTGCATGCAGCGCTACGGCTCTACCACGGGCATGCTGCTGGTCGCCGGATTCGTATTCGGCTGCGCGCACCTGGATAACGGTCCGCAGCCGCTGCCGAACTGGCGCTACATGATCCTGGCCACCATAGCCGGCGTCGCGTACGGCAAAGTTTTTCAGAAATCCTCCAGCGTGTTTTCGTCGGTCACATTTCACGCGCTGGTGGATGCCACCAAGCACGTCTTTTTTTGATCGGAGCAGAGATGAAGCGCGTCGACTGGTTGAATCTCGCTGAGCCCGCTACGGTGTTCGCTCTGATCATGCTGTATATCTGGCGGCTGCGCTACACTTGGCCGCTGGCCTGGATTTTCATCCTGGGCATCCTGATCCTATCGCACGTTCTGCGCAGGGAGCCGGCCGCGAGCCTGGGCTTCCGCTGGAGCAATTTCTGGGAGTGCGTGGAGCGACTGGCGCCGGCGCTGCTGCTGCTGGCGCTTTTGCTGATCGCCGGCGGAGTGCTCCTGCAAACCATACGCAACATCAGCTTCGAGCACGGCCTGCTGTGCCTGGCGGTATATTGTCCGTGGGGTCTGTTCCAGCAATATATATTGAACGGCTATCTCGCCAATCGGCTGCTGGCCGCATTGCCGGTGCGGCATGTGCCGCTGATCGCCGCCGCGTTGTTCTCCGGAACGCACCTGCCCAACTGGTTCCTGATGCTGGTTACCTTCGCGGCCGGCTATTACAGCACGAAGATCTACATGAGATACCGGAACGTGTATTTCCTGGGGCTGGCGCACGGCGTGATCGGAACCGCGCTGTTCCTGGTGATCCCCGACTCGATCAGCCACCACCTGACCGTCGGCCCGGGATTCTTTCTGCATTAATCCACGGCGTTGGCCGGCGCCGGCGCGCCCTCACTTCATCAGATCTTTGATCCCCGCCAGTTGCGCGGCGACTGTGATGGTGGCGGGGTTCCGCGGCCCAAGGGTTTTCGTGTCGATGTCGAGGGCCCGTTCGGTCGACTTCAGCGCCCCGGCCAGGTCGCCTTTGTCGCGCAGGATTTGGCCGATGTCGCTGGTCAAGGCAGCTACGCTGGCGTGCTCCGGCCCGTAGACCTTTTCATCGATCTCGAGCGCCCGGCGAGCGTATTTCAACGCGCCTGCCAGATCGCCTTGGTCTTTGAGAATCCAACTGATGCTGCTGGCGCGTATGGCGATCTCCGGATGCTCCGGCCCGTAAATTTTCTCGTCGATCGCCAGAGCCCGCTGCGAATATTCCAGAGCGCCGGCCAGATCGCCCTGCGCCCGTAGGATCCCGCCGATGTTGTTGGCATCCGCCGCCACGGTGGGGTGCTCCGGCCCGTAGACCTTCCCGTCGATTTCCAGCGCCCAGCGCGCGTACTTCAACGCTCCGGCAAAGTCCCTTTGATCTCTGAGGATCGTAGCAATATGGTTGGCGCGCAGGGCGACCTCGGGATGTTGCGGCCCGTAAACCTTCTCAGCGATCGCCAGGGCCCGCTGGGTATACTTCAGCGCGCCGGCCAGGTCCCGCTGCTCCTGCAGGATCTGTCCGATGTTGCCGGCATCCCGGGCCACGCTGGCGTGGTCCGGCCCGTAGACCTTCTCATCGATTTCGAGCGCGCGCCGCGTGTACTTCAGCGCTCCGGCGAAATCCCCCTGCGCCTTGAGGATCGTGCCGATATTGCTGGCCTCGGCGGCCACGCTGGGGTGCCGCGGCCCATAAGCCTTCTCGTCGATTCCCAGCGCCCGCCGGGTGCACTTCAGCGCCCCGGCCAAATCGCCTTGCTCCTGGAGGATCATGCCAACGTTGTTCGCGTAGCGCGCCACGTCGCGATGCTGAGGACCGCGGACTTTTTCGCCGATCGCCAAAGCCCTACGGGCATACTGGAGCGCCCCAGCCAGGTCGCCTTGCGCCTTGAGGACCAGCGCCAAATCATTGGCGTCCGCCGCCACGCTGGGGTGTTCCGGCCCGTGCGCCTTCTGATCGATGGCCAGGGCCTGCTGGGCGTACTCTATCGCCGCCTTAAAATTTCCCTGGGCCTGCAGAATGCGGCCGATGTCGCCGGCACACACGGCCACATCCGGATGTTGCGGCCCGTACGCCCGCACATAAATCGCCAAGGCCCGCCGGGTATAGGCGAGCGCCCCCGACAGATCCCTTTGGGCCTGCAGTATCCGGCCGATGGTGTGGGCGTCGCGGGCCACGCTGGGGCGGTCCCGGCCGTAGACCGCCTCATCGATCGCCAACGACCTGTGCGCGTAGTTCAGCGCTCCGGCGAAGTCGCCCTTGTCCAGCAGGAGCAGCGCCAACTGGTTGCAGACGCCGCCCGCGCCCCACACCAGAGCGGCGGCGGCGCAGAGACCCGCGAGGGCGAGAATTATGTTCTTCCTGGTCACGGATCTAGTGGCGGAGCCGCTCCACCTGCCGCGCGCGCTAGGGTAGTGTCCCGCTTGCTAACGCGCGCGGCTCCGAAACTTCGATTCAGAGCCGCGACCATGAGGGAGCGGTACCCAAGGCCGCTCAATAGAAGAGATACTTGCGCCACTGCTCGTCGCTCTTGCCGAGCAGGCGCATCAAGTGACGGCTGGTGTGCAGGCTGAACGGCCGCGGTTGACGCGCCAGTTTCATCCCCGCTTCTTCCGGCGTGCGGCTGCCCTTCCGGTTGTTGCAGGGGTTGCAGCAGGCCACCAGGTTCTCCCAATTGGATTCGCCCAAACGCGAGCGCGGAACGACGTGGTCCAGCGTCAACTCCGACGAGGGCAGCGTGCGGTGGCAGTATTGGCAGGTGTAACGGTCGCGCATCAAAATGTTCTTGCGCGAGAGCGCCCGCGTCTGGTGCGGGATGCGCCGGTACTCCAGCAGGCGAATGACGGACGGCAGTTTCACCGTGCGGCGCGCCGAGTGGACGTGGTGCGTGGATTCCTCCTCCGCCGACGCCACGCCCTTTAACACCAGCACCAGCGCGCGCCGCGCCGCGCAGATGTTGATCGGCTCGTAACTCGCATTCAGAACCAGAACCGGTTTCTGTAATCTGTTCAAACTGGCCATTTAAACAGGTCCCTTTCGTGTGCCCAAATCCGCCTTGTCCGCAAATACCCTATCCACGCGCGCCAGCGCCGCCAGCGACACCGATTTGGCGCCGGCTTTCTTCAGCGCGCGCGCGCAGGCGCCCGCCGTGGCCCCGGTGGTCATCACATCGTCGATCAGCAGGATGCGCAGCCCTGCCACGCGGCGCCGCGCCCGGAATGCCGCGGCGACGTTCTCCCGCCGTTGCGAATTACTCAGCCCCGCTTGGGCCTGCGTAGCCGCGCCGCGGCGCAGCGCCCGAATAAGCGGAATGCCGCGCCGACGCGCGATCGCCCGCGCCAGCAATTCGGATTGATTGAACCCGCGCTGCCACCTTCTGCGCCAGTGCAGCGGCACCGGCGTGACCGCATCGAATTGCCGGTCCCGCGGCAGCGCCGCCGCCAGCAAATCGCTTAGCGGCCGGGCCAGCCGGCGCATGCCGCTGTATTTAAAGAGATGGATCAGCTTCCGCAGCGTGCCTTCATAAGCGCCGTAGCAGAAGGCTTCGTCGAAGCCGCGCCGCCCGCTCCGGCAAAGCATGCAGCGGCCTTCGGAGTCCAGCGGAAAACTGTTTCGAAACGACGTCCGGCAGTTGAGGCAAAAGTATTCGGAGATCAACGGCGCGGGCTCCCGCAGGCAATCGGCGCACACGGGCACTCGCGAGAACTTCAGCAGGGGGCGTTCACAGACGCGGCACTCATCCGGAAAGAGCAGCGAAAAAAGGCCATGCGAGAGCGTGCCGAAGATCGGAGGAACAAATTCGGAAAACGATAGGGCGCGCCTGCTACTCGAGAAGACTCACCTCCCGGTGAATTTTCATTTTACAACAAACCCTGGTCCTGAAGCTCCTGGCAATGGATACAATGCCGGGCCCAGGGCACCGCATCCAGGCGCTTGCTTTCGATGGGCTTTCCGCACTCGACGCACAGGCCGTAAGCGCCTTCGGCGTCCCGCAGCAGCGCCTCTCGAATCAGCGCCAGCCACCCGCGGTCCTGGTCGACCTCCCGCAGGCTGCTCTCCCTGGCATAGGAATCGGCGGCGCGATCGGCGACATCCTGCGCGTCGGGCTCCGGCGCGGCGCGCGCATCCTGCTCCACGCGTGCCAAAGCCGCCGTTAGTTCCCGCTCGCGCGCCCGCAAGCGCCCGATGCATTCCGCATGCCGCGCTTCGTCCATTACCGTCCTTCTTAAGCCTTACCGCCCGGGTGAATCTGCTGCGCCAGGTAGCTCTCGATCCCGATCTCCTCGACTATATGCAGTTGCCCTTCCAGGTAATCGATGTGATGCTCTTCGTCCAGCAGGATCTTCTCGAATAGCTCGCGGGAACCGTTGTCGCCCACCTTTGTCGCGGTCTTTATGGCCGCGTTCAAGCGCGGCACGGCATCCAATTCCAGCGCGAGGTCGTTTTCCAGTTGGGTTTTCACGTCGGGGCCTACCTTGATCGGAAACAGTTCCGTCATGTTGGGCACGCCCTCCAGAAAAAGGAGACGTTGCATCAGGATTTCCGCATGGTGCATCTCCTCGATGGATTCGCGGCGGTCCAATTCCGCCAGCCTCAGATAGCCCCAGTTCTCGCACATTTTGGCGTGCAGGAAATACTGGTTGATGGCGGTGAGCTCCGCTTTGAGCACTTCGTTCAGCAGCTTCAGGATTTCGTCATTGCCACGCATGGTCAGATTGTAACGCAGTGCGGCGGACACGGCGTCGTCGCCGCGTCTCCGTGTCGCCGGCTCCGCCGTGTGATACATTGCTGCCATATGGGTTCCGTCAACAAAGTGATCTTGATCGGCAATCTCGGCCGGGATGCGGAAACAAAATTCACTCCGTCCGGCGCCTCCGTCACGAACTTTTCGCTGGCCACTACCCGCAAATGGAAGGACCAGCAGTCCGGCGAGTGGAAGGAACAAACCCAATGGCACCGCGTAGTATACTGGCGCGCGGAAAACGTCGCCAACTACCTGCTCAAAGGCAAACAGGTCTACGTGGAAGGCCGCCTGGAAACCAGAAGCTACGACGACAAGGACGGCAAGAAAATCTACACCACCGAGGTCATATGCGAGCACCTGGTGCTGCTGGGAGGCCGTCAGGATTCCGGCGGTGCCGCGGATGAATACAGCCAGCAGCCGGTCTCGATGCCGCGCGGCGCTGGTCCACGTCCGGCCGCCGCGCCCGCACATGCCGCGCCGCCCGCCCCTGCCGAAGAGCCCGGCTTCAACCAAGGCATCACCGACGACGACGTGCCCTTCTAACCTTCGCCTGGCCCCACCACATCGGTAAAACGGTGGTCCGTCCGGATGTCCTCAAAGAAGCGAGTCTTGGTGTCGGAAGGCTCGAGCCTTTCAGCGCGACAGGCGATTACAGCGCTCGGCTTAGCGGGCCATCGGGTTGGGGTCTGCGACCCCGAGCCGCGCTGTATCGGGCGTTTCTCGCGATTTGTCACTCATTACTATAAGTGCCCGGCGATCGGCCAAGATCCTTGGGCCTACCTGGATTTCGTGCTGGCTCTTCTCTCCGATGGCCGTTGGGACGTGCTCTTCCCGACGCACGAACAAGCATTTCTGTTCTCCCTCGAAAGAGCGCGCATTCCACCGGGGATCGGACTCGCCGTTGCGGATTTCCGAGCCTTCCTTCAGGTTCAGGGGAAGGCCGCTCTCGTCAGGACTCTTGAACGCCTATCGATACCGCAACCGGCTTCGCGTGTGATCCGAACGCCGGAAGAGCTGTTGCGCGAATGTCGCTTTCCGATCTATCTGAAGGCCGACTATGCCACCGCCTCCACGGCAGTTTGGCGAATCCGCAGCGCCGGAGAACTCAAATCGAAGACTGCGGAACTAGCGTCGCAGGCTCTGTTGGAAGGCGATCGGGAATTCGTGGTTCAGGAACCGGCTGAGGGGATCTTAGAACGGGTGCAGGCGGTTTTCGACCGCGGAAGATTAGTCGCCATTCATGGCTACAGACAGATTGCAGAGGGTCTGGGCGGAGGAGACATCGCCAAGCTTAGCGCCACCCGGCCCACCGTGCGCGATTATGTTAACCGCCTCGGTAATGAATTGCAGTGGCATGGTGCGCTGTCGCTCGACTATATCTTCCAGCGGGCGAATCAGACTGCTCTGTTCATCGACGCAAACCCCCGCCTTGTTGAGCCGATGAACGCTGTTTTCAGCGGCGTAAACCTCGCCGACATTTTGGTGCGAGTGTCCGCCGGCGAGCCTGTCGCGACTGTTGAGCCCAGTGGCCGGGAACTCCGGACCCACATGCTCCTTATGGCATTGCTGACGAAGGCGGCTGCCAGGACCAGGCGGCGCGATGTCTTCGCCGAGCTCGTGCGAGCCGTTGCAGGACGCGGCCTATATGCAAGAAGCTGGGAGGAACTCCTACCGGTGCGGATTGATTTCAAATGTCTCTTCCCGCTAGGCTATGTGCTCACTCAGTTGCTTCTGAATCCCAAGTCGGCGACCGATCTTAGCGCCGCCTCGATTACTTCTTATTCACTGAGTCCAGGCGCGGCACGACAAATCGCAGAGCGCGCGGCAAGCCCTGGCCGTGCGAAGTAATATCTGGGCTGGTAAGGCAAGCGCTTTCGCCTGCCTCCCGTACTGTGATGGGGCCGCACTGCCAAGGCGGTTTGGACAACCCGCAGCCATGTGAGATTGGCGCGCCATGGTCACAAGGTTGTTTAGTTTGATCGTGCAAAGGCCTGGCAACTGTGAGAGCGGCGCCTACCCCTTCTTGCATCTCGGCGACTTCTCTCACATCCGCCGGCCGATTAGGACTCTTCGCTAAGTATCCGCAGCCGGTCGAGTGCATGCGGCAGCCGTCCCAGCCCGAGGAGCGCCGCCTTCGCACCGGATTTTGCGGCGCCGCACCTGAGTCAGGTCCGCGACTCTCTGTCTTTCGGGTTTCTTAAAGCTATTTCGGGCAAATAATAAAACAAAAACCTCGATTCTTGTGTTTTGCGCCGGAACACGGTAACCGATTTTCCACAATTATTTTTGCCGCCTTTTCAGATACTTAGTTCTTTGTGAAGACCTGCCAGCACAGATGGACCGCTACTGTAAGGGCAGAAGAGCAGTTCGGCGCCGGGGTCTGATGCATAACCGCTTGGCCCGGCAGAATCGGGCGCGGCCTATCGCAGTACATAAGAAGAGATGTGCGTGCTGGCGATCTACGCGCCTCCCGATAGACCCGCGCGGTATGCCAGCAGTGAGCTGCTTTGCTGGCAGCAACTTGGTCCGGCAATTTACACAGAGGGCGTCAACGGGTAGATGGCGACTGCCATTATCAAAAAAACTGGGGGAAAGGAGGACGCGCCGTTGCACGAACCAATCATCATTCTTGACGGCTTTGTGCCGTAAATCGGGACACGGGAACACAAACACCTGTGGGGCAGCCAGCCACCGGCGGCTCCGCACAGACGAGAGGTGGTAGCCCTTTGGGAGGTAGAGCAATGCGAAAGTTAATGGTTTGGATTGTGGCCGCGTTAGCGGCATTGACGACGGCTTCCGCTCAGATGACGAAATGGCACGGAAGCTACACCGGCGTGACCTCAGCGCAGATCACGCAGGCCACACACGGCATTTCTTCGGTTTACATCGGCGTCGTGTGCAAGGATTCGAGCGGCAATAAACTGGATCTGGACGCCGTGAGTTGGACGGTGGACAGTTCCACATACGAAGTAGACATCACCTTCACCAACAGCTTCACAGGGACTGTCTACCTGAGCGGCCCATGGCCTTCGAGCGACACTAGCAACAGCACGGACTTCCAGGTGACCATCAGCGGGTCCAATAGTTCCATCCTGGAGGTGTGCAACCAGTGCGCCACCTACATAGCGCGCAGAACCTACAACTCCCAGACCTTCACCGCGTCCGGCGGCGGATACCTGGGCTGGTTGAGTTTCACCGCGCCCACGGTGTTCGTGTACTTCCGGGAAAACATCCTGACCTTCGGCTTGGACTCGTCCGTCTGCTCCGGGAGCGGATACAACATCAGCGCCAATGCGAACGTGGAGTGCCCGGTGAGCAGCATGCCGACCGATTCGAACGTGACGGCGCTGGCTTCGGCGGCCATCAGCGACGGCGCCTTCACGAGCGTCACGGATTTGCGCCCCTGGTGACAGGGGGAACGCGGCGCTGTTTCGGCAGTTCCATTTATGGACTCCGTAGCCTTCGCGCAAGTACCCGTCGACCCACCTGCACCAGAACACAGCATATTTCGGAATAATCACTCCCAAATATAGTCTGTTTCCGATGCCTTTCTAATAGGGCCATCCGGCGGCACGCATGTACCAACCGGGCGCACAAGCATATCCGCCGCTCTTGGCGAAAGACTTTCCCGTGCCTCGGCGCAGAGGCAAGCAATACCGTAGGGATATCCCATGTCGGTGTGCCGCCCACCAGCCGGTGTCCACGCTTCCAGAATTATTTCTGCCGTGTTTTCAGACGCTTAACTCTTTTGGCAGGATTTTCGACGCCGGCGCATCGCTAAGTTTCGAGCAGAAGGAAGAGTTCTCCACGCGGGGAACCTTGAGGACAGAGCTATGCACGAACCTATCATCATCATTTTCGACGGGTTCTGGTTCTGAAGTCGCAGTAAGAAAAAAGAAATTCGGCGCTTTCCCGAGCGCGTTACTTAAAATTCCGCGAAAACGGTTGCCAAATACACGGCAAAAGCTGGTATGATTCTTTGGGGATGCTTTCAGAGGGTATCCCCAAAGAATACCAGGCCGGAAATACCTCGATTCGCACAACTGGAGTTGGATTTTGAAGACCAGGGTTTGGGTTTCTTTGCTTTTGATGATCCCGCTCGACGGTTCGGTACTGCACTCCATTCCGTCGTCCAGGACGAAGTCCCTGGCAACCTCCCGGGCGCAGACTGCGCGCAGAGACCTGCTCACCTCGCGACTGAAGCAGTCCAGCATGGTATATCGCACCGGAAACTTCCACGACGCCGCTGACCTCGCGCAACAGGGTTACCAGGACGCACTGCATGCAGGAGAACCGCGGCTTGCCATACGATTTGTGGGCAATTTGGGCGGCTGCCGTTTTGCCCTTCACCAATATCGGGAGGCGCTGCAGGCATTTCTCATAGCGCGCGAGCTGGCGGAAGCTTCCGGCGACCAAACCACCGCAGGCGCACTGGATTTCAATATTTCGTCGCTTTATTCCCAGATCGGACAAATCGACGCGGCTGTCGAAGCGGCGGGCCGCGCCATGGGGCGGCTCTCCGGCGAGGACCGCATCCGGCAATTGCCCAAATTGCTGATTCACCAGGCCGCGCTGCGCGCCGAGCAGGACCGCATGCCGGAGGCGCTGGCGCTGTACCGGCAGGGAATCGCAGCCGCGGACCGCGCTGGCGATCAAGAGATGTATGCCTTTGGATGGAACGATTTGGGCTTGGTTCGTCTCAAACGCAAGGAACTTCCGCAAGCCGAGCACGCCCTGTTGGAAGCGTATCGCATTCGGAAGCTCAACCAGCTTCGAAGCCTCGATAATTCTTATTGCAATCTCGGGATGCTGCGCTTGGAGCAAGGAGATCTGCGTTCGGCTGCCGTCCTGCTAGACGCGGCCGTGGAGCGATCCAAGCGCCCCAGCGGGGCGGTGCCGACATGGCATCTCTATTTCTCGCGCGGCCGTGTACGTCTGGCTCAGAACCGGCTCGAAGATGCCTTGGACGATCTCCGCGTAGCCACGCGTTTGGCGCGCAACTGGCGGCGCGACGCTCCCCCCGATGACGCCACCCGCGTCAGCGCCGAGAATTCGATTCAGGAAGTCCACGCCGCGCTGGTCCAAGCCGGAAACGAGCTTTACTTCGCGACTCACCGCCGTTCGCTCGCGGAAGAGACCTTCGAAGCCGCGGAAGCCAACCGCGCCGCCAGTCTGCGGGCGCTGGTGGCCGATCCGCGGGACTGGCGCCGCAGCTTGCCTCCAGAATACTGGGAGACCCTGCAAAGGCTGGAATCCGCCGAGGTGGCGCTGCTCCGCGGCCAGAACCCATCCACAGGGCCCAGCGCCGCCGAGCGCATTCAGATGCTGCGAGGGGCCTTGATCCAATGGGAATCCCGCGCGGGATCGGATACCGACGTGGAGATGCCCGATCTGCTGGAGCGCACCCGCCGCAGCCTGGCCCCGGATGCCGCTCTCCTCAGTTTTCACATGGCCTCACTCAATTCCTATCTCTGGGCGGTTTCGCGGGACCGTTTCGGGCTCTACCGGCTGCCCCCGGCTGCGGAAATCGGCGCCCTGGTGGAGCGCTTCCGAAAGGCCGTGAGCGAGGGAAGCGGTGAAGTGCCGGCTATCGGGGAACGCGTGTTCGGCATGTTATTCGGCCAACTCGATCCCGCCTTCCAAAGGAAAGCACGCTGGCTGCTGGCGCTCGATTCGCAATTGTTCGAACTGCCCTTTGCGGCGCTCACCGTCGAAACCGCTCCCCACGGGCCCGTCTTTCTCGTCCAGCGTCACTCGCTCGAAACGATCTCGGGCGCCGGGATGCTGGCATCCGTCGGCCCAGTGCACGGAGACTTTTCCCCGGGTTCCTTCGTGGGTGTCGCGGACGCCGTGTACAACATAGCCGATCCGCGCTGGGTGAAGGCCAGACGGTCCGGAGGGTCCGGCTTGGCTTCTTTTTGGAACTTCTTTACGGTGCGCGCCAGCGCCTCGACAGCTTCCGACGATCTGCACTTGCCGCGCCTGGCCGGCAGCGCGCTGGAGGTAAAAGCCTGCGCCGCGGCTTGGGGTGGTCCGCAGCCGCCGGTCCTGCTCGAAGGGGAGGCAGCTTCCCGCCCACGCTTACAGGCCGCCCTGAACTCGCACCCGGCGGTGCTACACTTCGCCACCCACGTTTTGCATTCCAGCCATGGGAACCGGTCCGGGCTCATCGTGCTGAGCCTCACCGACGCCGCGCAACATGAGGTTCTCAGCCCGGCAGAGATCGCCACATGGAAGGTGGACGGCGCCCTGGTTTCTCTGAGCGGCTGCAGCTCCGGATCGGCCAACATCCTCCCCGCCACGGGGCTAATGGGTCTCACGCGCGCGTGGCTGGCGGCTGGTGCTAAAGGTGTCGTAGCCAGCCTCTGGCCAAGCCCGGACGATGCCGGCGCGCTCTTTCTGTCCTTCTATCGCTACTTGCGCGAGGCCCCGCAGGCCGGACCGGCTGTCGCGCTGCAACACGCCCAAGTGGACATGCTCCGGTCGCATACCTGGCGCTCCAGCCCGCTCTACTGGGGCGCTTATTTCCTCACCGGCAACCAACAATGATCGTCACCGGCGCCACCCCTGACTCTTCGGACTCCCGCGAGGCTGCCGCCCAGCCGCAGTGGGCCGAATTGGTCGATCGAATCAGACAAAACGACTCCAGTGGATTGGAAGATCTGTATCGCGTTTTTTCCCGCGGTGTCCGTTTTTATTTGTGCAGACAGCTCGGACCCCAAGACCTGGACGATAAAGTACACGATACGTTCCTAATCGTGGCGCAAGCCATCCAGCGAGGGGAACTCCGCGAGCCCGATCGCCTGATGGGATATGTGCGCACGATCGTCCGCCGCCAGGTCGCAGCCCAGATCGAAGACAATGTGCACAGCCGCAGGCACCAGATTGATCTGGACTGGGGCCTGGCCGTGCACGACGCCGGAAGCAACCCCGAGCAGACCGCTATACAGCAGGAAAATCAGGAGATAGCGCGAAAGGTGCTGAAGAGCATCGCACCCCGGGATCGTGAAATTCTGATACGCTTCTATTTGCGTGAACAACCTGCGGACCAGATCTGTAACGAAATGGGCCTGACGGAGACGCAGTTCCGTCTGCTTAAATCGCGTGCCAAAGCGCGCTTCGGAGAACTGGGCAAACGAAAAGTCACCAAACGTCTGCCACCTTTTTAGGTGAGAATTAATCGCGGCAAGTACCACTGAGAGAAATATGGTGGTACCCGCCAAAAGGACGCTGCTGTGCGGCTAGAGAGTAATCGCCACGCCGACGACGACTTGTTGGAACGGTATTCCATGGGTCGCCTGGCCGGGCCGGAACTGGAGAAATTCGAAGAGCATTTGCTCATCTGCCCCCAGTGTCAGAATAATCTGGCCGCGGCGGATGCGTACGTGGGGGGTATCCGGAGCGCCGCGGCCGAATTCTATCAGCGATCCAGTCCTGTGGCACGGCCCCGATTGCGCAGGCTCTTCAATCTGCCGAGACCGGCAGGCGTCCTGGGGTTGGCCGCGCTGGGCCTCTTCCTCGCCGCCGGGCTCCAGTTCCGCCTTTTGCATCGCTCCAGTGCGCCGCCAGCGCTCGTCCTGCTCGAAACCACGCGAGGGACGGATAGCCCGCTACAGGCCGCCACTCCAGCCGGCAAGCCCTTCATCCTGTTGCTCGATTTGGCGGGTTTGCAGGCGCTATCCAGCTACCGGCTGGAAATTGTGGATGCGGCCGGCCATCGGGTTTTCGAGTCTGCCGCAGCGCCGGCGAACAACAAACTTCAAATCACCGTTTCCAAGGGTCTGCCTGGCGGCTTTTATTACGTCCGGGTGTACGCGCCCGGCGCGGAGTTACTGCGCGAATACGGCCTGCAGGTGCGCTAGACGCCGCGCTGACGGAAGTCAAGGTGAGGACGGTTGGCAGGCGAAAGCGCCTGCCTCACCACGGCGAACCAACAGCATGCGACGTTAGGTGGAGGAGGCATTCAGGCTGCCGGGACTTCTACCACGGGCTGCTGGGCGGGTTGCTACCCACCTCCGCGCGGCGCGCTTCTCTAAAACACCCGCCGTTTGAGTCTTTCCACGTTGAATTTGGCCGTATCGGCGACGGCCATTACCGCCATCACGCCGGCCTGCACGGGGTCGCTGACCACCAGGTCCGCGGCTTCGGGTACGCTGCCGGCCATATTCAGGCTGATCACCAGCAGCCCCTCCTGGCGCACTTCCCGCACGGCCTGTTCGATTTCGCCGCCCATCAGCGAGCCCGCCAGCACCAGCGCTTTGGCGCGCGGCAACCGCGCCACCGCGCGCACGGCGTCCGCCAGAGCCTGCTCTCCCACCAGTGGAATCGTATCCACGGAGATGTGCTCGCCGCGGATATTGTGCCGGTCCGCTTCCGATACCGCGCCGATGGCTACCTGCCCCACCTGCGCTCCGCCCCCCATGATGATGATGCGCTTGCCGTAGATCTTCTGCAGCGTCTCGACGACCTCGACGCGGCGCACAATGGCCAACGCGCGCAGGTCCGCGGCCAGTTCTTGAGCGCCGGCCGGCAAAGCGATCTCGAAATAGATGCGCGCTTCGCCGGGACGTTGCTCGATGATCTCGACCGATGTGATATCGCCGCGGTGGCGCGCGATCACGCCCGTCAATTCATGCAGAACGCCCAGACCGGAATCGGCATGAATCATCAAGCCGATATTTTCATTCGTCATCGCTTGTATAAATAATCTTATCCCCATCCACCTTCGCGAATGGAGTCAGCGCGTGTGGCCTTAAGCTGGAGGCCGTCATGATGTGCTCCACCGGGATGCCGCGCACGCTGAGCGCATCGGCAATCAACGAGCGATGGCAGCGCCAGGGCACGGCCTCCGAGCACATCAGGGCCACCCGGCTGTCGCCGGACAGCTCGATCAGCTTTTCCAGTGCAGCGGCGAATTCGGGCGTTTGCATGTAATCGGCAAATCCGCGGAAGCTGAGGTTGCGCCAGCCGGTGTTCGCCGAATCGAGCCGCGCGTGCCGCAAGCCGCCCAGGTCCGGCATGTGCAGATACCGAATTCCGGCCGTCCGCAGAGACTCTGGCAGCGCATCCCGGTTGAACTGCGGATTGTGTCGCGAGCGAGGCACCGTGCGCACATCCACCAGCAGTTCGACGCCGTGCGCCGCGAGCATCCCGATGAACTCATCAATCGGATGTGTGGAGTGCCCGATGGTCAACAACGGTCTTTCCCAACGGCAGGTGGATGCGCAGCACCCGCTCGCGATGCCGCTCCTCTTCCAGCCTGCGGGTGCGCGCGTGCAGCAGATCGCTCAAAGAAACCATGCCGGCGAGCTTGCGCTGCTCATCATTATTCACCACAGGAAAACGGGTGAGCCCGGTTTCCGACATGCGGTAGACGACCACGCGCAGAGGCTCGTCCGGATACGCCAACACCGGCTCCCTGTGCGGCAGAGCCACATCGCTCTGGGTGAACCGCTCAAGGTCCCCGCGCGTCACCACGCCCACCACGCGGCGCTCGTCATCCACCAGCGGGTATAGATGCTGCCCCTTGCGCACGAAGTGATCGCCGTGTAGCGATTGCGCCAGCTCCCCTGCCGTCACCTGCGCGGGGATGGCTGCGATGTTGGTGCGCATCACTTCCCGCACGAACAGAATCTCCAGCGGGTCCACCGCATATTCGCGGCTCAGGTGATAGCCGCGGCGCGCA